>Ga0302293_10000071_pt1 | contig 60602 bp, 47 predicted proteins | sample III_Fen_N2_2_FD_198758 | JGI IMG/M metagenome (GOLD analysis project Ga0302293, IMG submission 198758) | Peat permafrost microbial communities from Stordalen Mire near Abisko, Sweden - III_Fen_N2_2 | ecosystem: Environmental > Terrestrial > Soil > Wetlands > Permafrost | place: Sweden: Abisko...
ATCCTTACACGATAAATAATACTCCCCTGACAAACGACATGACATGTGTCTGACAAGCATTGACTTGCTCGGCTATAGAACTCCTTTTTAAGATATGACTGACCCACTGAACGCTTGCAAAACAACCGAGTTGGTTCATGATGTCTTTGGATGCCTTGAAGAAAAATATTGGGATTTAGACGAATGATGACAACCAATCCGCGTTCATCTAAAACCCGCGCTTGGAGCGGTGAAGCTATAAGCGCTTATGGCACCTAACATTAAAAAGATGTATAACCAGAAGTTGCGTGCTGGACTTTCCCCAAAACCCTTAAAAACTTCACATGGTATTGCATAAGGCCTATCTCAGGATGTGAAGGTTGATTACCTACGGTTTAGCCCCGCTGATGCCTGCGAGCTGCCGTGCTGTCAAACCAGGGGGATGCACCTATTTCGCTGGACGTATAAGGCTAATCGACGCACAGTATGAAACAAGCCAGCGCGGATCGCATGGGAGCGTTCACTAAACTCATCACAGAACGCTGGTTGTGGTATTCATTGTGGTATATTGCATAATTATCACAGAAAATGGCTTGAAAACCATTGTGTTGAAAGCCTTAATGTGATCGAGGTGACAGAATTTGAACTTGATCTGATTACCTACGAGCATATTCAGGGCGTTAAAATATCAGACCGGTAAACGGTTTGCGCTATTGGGGCAGATGTCGAATCTACCAGAAACGATAGTGAAGTGCGCAAAAAGCGCGGGATGGATTTTTCGGTATTCAGAGTGGCAATAAATCATGATCGCAAGCAAAAAAACTGAGCTTTGTGTCTGGTTGGGTGTAAAGGCACTGTTCCTCACCAGGGAAGTTATCATTGCTACATTTCCCCGTTAGCGCATTGATAACAGCCCTTATTGTGTCACTATCTGCCTTGCGATAATACTCAATCAATTTTCCCATGGATAGGTTACGTATGCCAGTATTCATTGGCGCGAGTTGCTTACATTGTTAAATGGATGCGCATCTTGTTATTTGAGCGTAACGTTGGCATCATTGGAATAGCCCAGATTTTCCCAATAACCCAAATAATTTGCATCGTCTGATAGGGTAATGCGATTAACCCATCTGGCCCATTTATAGCCAAGTCTGTCCTCCGCTACCACGATAAACGGGTATCCCATTTCCGGTGGCAAATCCAGACCATTTGCACGGTAGGCGAGGATTAGCTCCTGCGCAATAACGGTTTTCAGCGGTAGCGATGTGGTGTATCCATCCACGGAGCTGAAAATCACGGTCACGGCCTCCGGCTTGGCATGGGCTTTTTGAATCAGTTCGTTGATCAGCACGCCCTTCCACAAAATAGTGGCATCCCATCCCTCCACACAGTGCAGGGTGATTAGCCTCTCATAGGCTTCCAATTCAAGCACTTGATCATACGTTAGCGTTACTGTTGTATCCACAAGACCGTCAATGGTCAAGGCAAAGTTTGCAATATCTACCTGCTGTACGCCCTTGATGGAGTTGTCCCGCGGGCCAATGGCAGGATCCAGTCTTGCTCCCTTATATTCGGATATTTCGTTTTCTCTGTATCGTGATTGTGTTGCTGCGGACACAGCATCCACTGTGCTTTGATCTTGGTTGCCAACATCAGCGGTGCAGCCTGTGACCAAGAAAAGCATCCCCAACATCATCGGCAAAATACGTTTCATCATCTGGCCCCCTTCTTGGATTATCATAACCCAAACGGGGCGGTAAATCAAATATTTCCCATCTGAATGGAATGATTCAGGAAGGTGCATGGTTTTTGCGCATCACATTGCATTTTTGTTGTCTGTGACTATGTTAGTGAGCTGGCAGCCTCCTGTGTAGCAGGGCAGGCATAGTGAAACCAGTCAAAATCTGCGAACCCACCTGGCGTGTTCGTTGCGTATAGGAACAAACCAAAACGGCAACCCATGAAGTGATCCAGAAGATAATGCAGAGGCAGCGTATCTCCCAGGCTCATCCAAGTATCTCCGCTTTTAAAATAGCAATCAGCCTTATCCTGCTGTTTTTCAAAGTTACAACGGATTGCAAGCTCGACGACTGGTGCATCCACGAGCCATCGCCCCTGTTCAAGCCCGGGTGAGGTATCGCATTGGATGGGCTGCGGAGTGGGTGCCCGATCCTGTCCCTGCGTCAGCATGACTACAGCGTATTGACCATTCTGCCGTGTGAGCGCAATGCAACCATAATGGCTTTGCAAAAGACATAAACCTGCGTAGTCACCATCTTTAAGCCCGGTGCCGTCCAACAAAATACGCCCTTCGCATGTAGGGCCAAAGGTTCGTTGTGTTAGCGTATTAACGGAACGCACCACATTGGGCACTACTCGATCGGTATACAGTCGAAGGTAACCGGGGCGATCCAGAACGGACCAACAGCTTTGCACAGGCTCATGGTTCCACTGCCACATCAAGTTTAGTCTTTGCCCAAAAGTGTAGTCAAAATCATCCTCTGTTATCAATGGCGCATATGTGTAGGACGGCCGTGTGCTGCCGATTGTCAATTGTAAAGGAACGCAGCCTTGTGCTCCCAACACAGGAAAACCGTTTTTCCAATCAACTGGCACAAGCACGGGAACCCGCCCCAGCGCGCCACGATCCTGAAATAGCATTGCATACCATCGGCCATCAAGGGTATCCACAAATCCACCTTGCGCAACGCCGGCATTGTCATAGCCCATATCGTCATTTAGAACATCACCACCTGTAAAGACGCCATCCAGTCGATCTGCCATCCAACAAGCCTGTGTGCGTCGAGCATGCCTGTCGGCAGGCCAGTGAATCAGCATTAGACAATACCTGTCATGAATCTTGTATACGTGACTACCTTCAAAGCCTAAACGCACTTGACTTTGATCGGTAACGATCACGCGATCAAGCCCTCCCGCTTTGGGGCCGGATAAGGTTGAATTCAATTCGGTTAAGCGGATTTCCGTGTTTCCATACACGATATAAATACGGTCATCATCGTCAAACAGCAAAGAACAATCGTGATAGAACCCTTGAATGGTGGATTGATGCCACGGCCCCTCAATCCGTTGAGAGGTGAAAAGATAGGTTTTCCTGGTATCCCATGCCGCAAAAACGACATAAAACATTCCGCGATGGTAACGGATGCACGGTGCCCACATCCCCTTGCCATAGATATCGGCACTGCCTTCCAACCGTTGAGAGGGGGTATGATCCAATGTATCAAACAGATAGCAAACCATTTCCCAATGCACCAGATCATAGGAGCGTAAAACCGCGCCGCCCGGCATCATGTGCATCGTTGTGCTCACCATGTAATAGGTATCCTCCAAACGGATCACATCTGGATCGGGAAAATCCGACCATAGAATAGGATTCGTACCTGTAGCCATCGTGGAGGCACCTTGCCATTATTCAAAATGACATTCCTTTACGTTTCGTTTGGCATTTGTGGCTAACCCTTTGCGCCATCCAATATATTACCCTTTATAAAATACCTTTGCAAGAAGGAATCGTGATCAGGATTGTTTATCAGGATGAGATCACCAAACCAGCGGTTCCAATACCCGACCAGTGAGAATCACAGTACTGTTGTGATCGCAGGGGTCGAGGCGGGCACATTCATTTCCCAAAGCACTCTCCCACTGACCCGCCCAGCGATGCAGCTTGCCACCGAATGCCCCTTGGATATTGTTCGAAAAGGGGTAAGCATCAGTATTGCGCTAAACGCGGGCACAGCCCCGGGCAGTACCAACACCCTAGTGCATCCAGAAGCTTGTACTGGCGAATTGCCATAGGCCAGGGAACCAGACCGCTACTACTGAACAGAATGGTGACAAAGAATAACCACGCATAGATCGGGCGCATACGGAAATCGCAGAAATATGGAGGATAGTTGCAAGTTATGACACGGCTGCAAGGAATAAATGGCACGATGATATTGATGAGGTTGAACCTGTCAAAGGGCTTCAGTTTGGATTTTCGTCTGCAATTCTCCCGACTTCATAAAAAATCGCTGATCGGCGAAGTGATAAACGATTTGAAATAGCATAAGCAGAGCCGCGAAGCGATCGGTTTGGAAACCATGGTAACGATTCCGGCATTTTGGCTCATCGCGATCAGCAGATCAGATCGCTGCTTTCAGCCGCTTTCTGTATTGGCTGGGTGTTTCGTGCTGATGCTGTTTGAAATAACGGCTAAAATAGAACTGGTCGCAAAATTTCAACCTCTCGGCAATTTCACCGATGGATAGATCGGTGAAAAGCAAAAGCTGCTGCGCTTTTTGAAAGATCATGGTGTCGATATAATGACCCAGCGATATTTCCATTTCGGCATGAAAGCGTTTTGTCAGGGTACTCAGCGAGCAGGCTAGCTCTCCGGCCAGTTGCCCAATGGTCAGCTTTGCAGAAAGCTGATTGTGGATCAGGGAAAACAGTGCCTGTATCATCTCGGAGTAGGCAAACGCTGGTTTGTCCTCCATGTCCGCCTCCGTAATAAACGCAACCAGATCGCGGTATAGACAGCTTGCCGTGCACAGCGCATCCGCCATATTCGGGCTATGGTATAGATGCACAAGCCGCTCCATTTCCTGCCGATCAATGGGTAGCTCATAAATGCGGCTGCATTGAGAAAACAAATCATATCCGTTGGGTTGGGTAATGGTGACATGAAAATACAGTTGGTCGATCCCGCATTCGCAGCCATAATCAAAGTGAAACCCAATGGGGACTAAATACATGTACCCTTCGCGGAAATTGGTTTTTCCCCCATCATGGATTGCGAAACCCTCTCCATGGTGAATGTAGTAGATTCTTGTATACGGGCTGCAAACGTCGCGTCGTTTCCATTCTCTTCCAAGTTCGGCGTATCCACTGTCGATCACCTTGAGTTGCAGGGAGTTGATCCAGTTTTGAACCTGCAGGTTGTTCAGCATGTTGCTCATGATGATTATTTCTCCATATTTCTGATTGCTTCGTCAATTTCTAATCCTGCTGTGCTGTGGTATAGTATGGTTACGCTGTTCAAACAACACTTGTTGGTAACCTTGCGGTTTTCCTGTTTGATAATGGTTCGGCATAAGCGTATACACCATCCTGCAATGCTCTTGGAAAGTGATCGCCCAATCCTATTACTTTCTTGATGGCAGACGGCAATCCGTAGAAAAACACGCATATACTATGGAGGGAACAAGACATGAACGGTTTTTTGACTAAGCATGGCCAACCCACTTTATTCATGGGGCTTCAAACACAAAATTCCTCTACCGGCGACCCTGAACTGCTTGCGCGGGAGATCTACGCGGTTCAGCAAATGGGCGGGAATCTTCTGGAAGCCCCTGTTTACTGGTATTCTGTCGAGCCTGACAAGGATCGGTTTCAGTTCGATTCCGTCCAAAACCTCATTGACCTCTGCCGCAAGGCTAAACTGAGCCTGATCCTTTTATGGTTTGCGACCAATAAGAACGGACACCCCAACTATGCGCCGGAATACATCAAAACAGAACCGGAAACCTATCACGTCGCTCAAGCCTGCAATGGCGCACATGTCGCCTCCCTTTCCCCACATTGTGCCCAGACGCTGGCGCGCGATCAGAACGCCTATTGCAAGCTGATGGGCTTCCTCGCGGAATACGACAGGGAAGAGCAGACCGTCGTGTTGGTGCAGGTGGAGAATGAAATCGGCCTTGCCAACACGGATCGGGATTATAGCCCGGAAGCACAGGCGCAGTATGAGGTCGGGGTACCCGAATGCTTGTTGAATGTGCAATTGGAGGACATGGGCATCGTTCCCTCCGGTACCGGTTGGAAGAGTCGCTTTGGCCGACATGCGCACGAAGCTTTTTCGGCTTATTACCATGCGCTGTATGTTCAGCAGATTGCCAAGGCGGGCAAAGCCGTGTACGCGTTGCCGATGATGCTCAACGTGATGATTGGCGAGCAGGGCTACGAGGAAGCCGGTGCGAGCTACAGCGGCGGTGCCGCGGTCGGGCGTGTGCTGGATATTTATAAGATTGTCGCCCCTGACATTGACCTGATCTGCCCAGATATGTATATACCCGAGCGCGAACGCTACCTGCGCGTGTGCGAACGATACACGAGGGAGGATAACGCGCTGCTCATCCCCGAATCGCCGTCGTTGGGCATTGCAAATGCCCTGAACATGATGGAGGCTTTTGCGCGCTTTGGCTGCATAGGCATGTGCTACTTTGGGGCCAACTACATGCTGGACAACCATGGTAACTTTTTGCCGGATGCGCTGGAACTGGTGTACAGCATGCGTGCGGTGACAGGGGTTGCGCCGCTGCTGGTTAAATACCGTGGCACGGGGAAGGTTCATGCGCTGGTGCAGCAGGAGTTTATGGATAAGCAGTACCTCCGTCTGGCACATTACCATGTGGAGGCGAAGTTTATCAGCGCATGCAGCGAGCGGTATGGTCTGGGCAGCCGCATCAATCCGCAGGATCCCGCAAACGATGATATCTTTACAGCGAGGGGACGCGCCCTGCTCATCCAGACGGACGAGCATGAGTTTTTCCTGTCCGGAGCGGGTGTTAAGGTGGAGTTCATCAAGCGCCCGAACCCTGAAGAAGAGGACAGTTACGCGTACCTTACCTCACGGCAGTCCGGCACGCTCAACTTTTTGAGCGTGGAGGAAGGCCACTTTGACGGTGAAGATTGGGTGATAGATCGGTATCGCAATGGCGATGAGAGCAACTTCGAGCTGTTTGTCCATCGCGGCCAAACCGTGCGAATCCGCCTGAACCCCAAACGATAAATCAACCGAGTATCGCAAAAGGGATCGGCGCAGGGCTGTGTATCCCTGCGGATAAGTCCGATGTTCCATTCATGGTAGCATCGCCATTCCCCGCCGCCACACATCACCCCATTTGCCGTCTGCACTGGGGAAAACCGAAGTCTGGGAGGATATTGCAATGGATCGGCAAGCCTATCTGGAACAAATTGATCAAGTCAATAGGGATGGACATTACCATCCGGATTGGGATTCGCTCGCATCGCACCCGATACCCGAATGGTACCCACAGCAGAAGTTCGGCATTTTCATCCATTGGGGTGTCTATGCTGTGCCCGCTTTTGATAACGAGTGGTACAGCCGCAACATGTACATTCGGGATACAAAGGCGTTTGAACACCATGTGCAGGTATACGGAACGCAGGACAAGTTCGGTTACAAGGACTTCATTCCGTTGTTTAAGGCGGAAAAATTTGATGCCACGAAATGGGCGAGTCTCTTTAAACGTGCGGGAGCACAGTACGTTTCTCCGGTTGCAGAGCACCACGACGGGTTCCAGATGTATAAAACCGAACTTTCACATTGGAATGCCATGGAGATGGGGCCGCATCGCGATGTGCTGGGGGAGCTAAAGGTGGCCGTCGAAAACGAAGGCATGAACTTCTGCACTTCCAGCCACCGTGTCGAGCACTGGTTTTTCATGGGGCACGGGCGCGAGTTTGACAGCGACGTGAAAGAGCCGATGCAGCTTGGCGACTTTTACTGGCCAGCACAGCCGGAGGCGTCGCACGTCGATATTTTCAGTATTCCTACGCCTACCGATGAGTTTTTGGAGGATTGGCTTTTGCGTTGCTGCGAGCTGATCGACAACTACCGTCCAAAGGCGCTGTACTTCGATTGGTGGATACAACACAATAGCGTAAAGCCCTACCTGAAACGCATGGCTGCATATTATTACAACCGTGCCGAGAAATGGGGGACGGGCTGCGTGATCCAATACAAACACGATGCGTTCCCCTTCGGTTGTGCTGTGCCGGATATGGAGCGTGGACAGTTTGCCGATGCGAAACCCTACTATTGGCAAAGTGACACCTCCACCGCGCGCAACTCATGGTGTTATACGGAAAATAATATCTACAAGGACACCCGTGAGATTCTGTGGGATTTAATCGACGTAGTCAGCAAAAACGGACGGTTGCTCCTGAACGTAGGCCCGAAGGCCAATGGCGAAATCGCTCCGCAGGACGTAAAAATCCTTACCGAAATCGGCGACTGGATGGTGCTAAACAGTGAGGCCATCTACCACACAAGGCCTTGGCGCCTGTCGCAGGAAGGGCCGACACTGATCCTGGAGGGCCAGTTTACCGATGGTGAAAGCAAGCACTTTACCAGCAAGGACATTCGCTATACCTGCAACGGCGCGCATATTTATGCGACCGTGATGCAGTGGCCTGAAGATGGAACCGTTCACCTGACAGCATTAGGAGCGGTAGAGGAGGCCAAGATGCCGCCGTTTTGCGGCATCCTTCGCGGCATGGAGGTGCTGGGCTTTGCAGGCGACATTCAGTGGTCGCGGGATGAAAGCGCGTTGCATATCCTTGCCCCGTTTGTGAAAAGCGATTTGCCGGTTGTTTTGAAAATCAGCATCGACTAAAAAAGATCATTCCCTTCTCCACCGTCGTTTCAGGCCGGACACTCGCCAGTGACCGGCCTTCTTTATTAGCGAAGAATCAGCCACAAATTCCACCATCGTTTCGCAGGGACAGGGCGTGTTGTTGGCAATGCAAGCATCTCCAGTCAGCGCGCTGTTTTGCTGATGCAAGCCATCCTTCTTAGGAATTGCATGCGGCGAACCCGCTCATTTTTTCTCGCCCCCTACTCCACTCTTCTGCGCTTCACCCAAGCGATGGCCATGTCCATCCAGTTCGCATTATCAGGCACAAAATGCTCTCTGCCCTGTGCGGTCGTCTCATCGCATAGCGCCAACCCATGCCCGCCCTTTTCATAGATGTGCATTTCAAAGGGCACACCGGCTTTTCGTAGTGCCGAGGCAAACATCAGCGAATTTTCCACCGGCACCGCACCATCCTCAAACGTGTGCCACAGGTAAGCGGGCACGGTTTTGGAGGAGACACGCCTTTCCAATGAAAGCTCACGGAGCAGATCGGCGGAGGCATCTACGCCCAAGAGGCAATCTCGCGAACCCTGATGCGTAAATGCCTCCATAGTAATCACGGGGTAGCACAGCAGCATACCGTCCGGCCGCCAATTTTTGATGTTACCATTGCCAAGCGCCTGTTCAAAAAACGGCTCATCCCAAAGCGTGCCCAATGTGGCGCACAGGTGGCCGCCTGCTGAAAAGCCCATAATGTAGATTTGATTGGCATACACACCAAAATCCTGTGCGTTTTGCCGAACCAGACGTACTGCGGCAGCCAGCTCCAGCGCCGCGCTGGGGTATCGGGAAGGGGCTACGCTATATTGCAGAACAAACGCATGGATGCCCATCGCCAAAAAGCGCATGGCAATCGGTTCGGCTTCACGATCCGATTTGAAGAAATATCCTCCGCCAGGGCAGATAATCACCGCGGGACGCGTGTTCATTTCAGGAATCTCCGGGCTTTTGTCAAGCAGGTAAGCGTATAGACGCGGTTGAAAGCTGTTTTGTGTGTCTTCCTCATTCCGGCCATTCACATCAATGTTCAGGCACTCGTAACGCATCGGGTTTTCCTTTCCGAATCAGCAACAGATTCCGGTCTCATTTAAGTTTCCGTAGCGCATAGGCCATGATACAATACCGAATCAGTCATGCAAAATCTACCGGGAGGAATTTTAACGATAAGGTGGATAGGAAGCGATGCGGAAACACCGGAGCAGTGGGGCTACGACGAGATTTCGCGACAAAGCCATATCGCACGGTCCCCATAAGGCCGATGTGTTCATGGTTTGGAATGGTTGATTTACATACTCCACTTGTTCAAGCCGACGGCTCAAACGATGGGCTCCTTTTCGCAAACCTCTTTGAGCAGCGTTTCCAACCCTTGATGCCTTGCGCAGTTGGCAAAAGCAAAATCCTCCGGCAGTTTCCACCTTGTTTCGGGCGGCAGGTTTTCAAGCGCCGGCGCCAGTACGTGCGCGACATCCGCATCCGCAACCATGGCACGGATGATAAACTGCATGCTGTATTTTTCTTCGCCGGTCAGCGGATACGGGCACAATTTATCAATCTCCTCCACCGCCATTTGCCCCAGCTTGGAAGCGCGATGGTGATCCCAAGCCTCATGCACAGTTGCGACAAGCCGCATCCACCCGCTATTTTCCGCAGGGTACACAAGCCCCATAAAGCGGGCATCCTTATAGCACCACAGGCACCAGGCGCTTTCGTGTGCCTCAAGGGCTTCAATGGTTGTGTGGGTAAGCCGTAAGCCAAACCCCGGCTCCAGAAGGCTTAGCTCATACCCCATTTCACCGCAAAGCAACGGCCCGCCATAATCGCCCATAGATGCCAATATCTGTGCAAGTGCCTTCTCAAAGGCAGGTTTGCGCTCCGCCTCCGGCATGGTGGGTTCCAGCAGCTTTTCATCCCACACACCGGGGTAAAAGTGGTAGGCATACGCCCAGTTGTCGTCCTCTGGCGGCGTAATGGCTGAAAAATCCATGGAAAACCGGTCGCCTTCCAAAAAAACAATGTGGTGGGGGTCTTGCTCCCGAATCGCTGCAATGGCATCGTGGTAGAAGCCATTCAACAAACCCGTTTGACCCGGTGGCAGCACTGGTTCATTGAGCAGATCGTAACCGAGTAGCGCGGGGCAATCCTTCAGCCGCTCAGCAATTTCCGCGAGGATGCGCACCGCCCTGTCCCGCAGACATTGGAATGCCCAAAACTGGGGCGTGCCCGTGCGGCACTCGCCGTGCCAATCAGGATTTTGCCCGCCGGGGGTGGTGTGCAAGTCCGGTAAAAAGTAGAGTCCACTTTTCTGACAGATGTCCGCCAGCCGTTCCAGTTGATCAAAACCATAACGGTTTGGCACATCCAGTTCGTCGTTCCAAAACAGATGATGGTTGATAGGCACGCGAATAAAGTTGATACCCAGTGATCGAATAAAGCAGGCATCCTCAAGGGTAAAGAAAGATTCTGTGAAGCGGTTCATAAAGTCCGGACGATACCGGTTCAGGCACTGCCGCAGCGCACCGTCCCAGCCCGGCACGCCCATCATGAAGTGTTCCAGATTCAGCCAACTGCCCACGCCCAGCCCTCTAAGCAGAATCGGCTGTGCATCGTGTATAAACCGGTTGCCCTGTACGCGAATAAAACTTGCTGCCATAGTGCCTCCGATGGTCATCGACCGCAATGTTCAGCCTTTTACGCCGGAGAAGGCCACGCCCTCCACAATATGCTTCTGCCCCACAGCATACAAGATAATCACCGGAAGTATCGAGCTTACGGCGCCCGCCATGATGGCTCCATAATCCGCGCTAAACTGTTGCCGGAATGAAGCTAGTCCGATCTGGATCGTAAACAGTTTTTCGCTGTCCAGATAGATCATCGGCCCCATATAATCGTTCCATACGGTGTTAAAGGTGAGTATCGCAAGCGTAATCAAGCCTGTTTTGGTGAGTGGGATAATGATGGTTAAGTAGGTACGGAACCACCCGCAACCGTCAATTTTCGCCGCCTCGGTCAAGCTGTCGGGAATGGCAAGCATGCTTTGGCGCAAAATGAATACGCCGAAAGCACTGAAGCCCTGCAACAGAATCAGCGCGAGGTGCGTATTAAACAGCCCAAGGTTTTTCACAATAATAAACTGCGGAATCATAATCGCATGCCATGGCACCATCATGGTTGCCAGATAGGCTACAAAAAGCTTGTTCCTCCCCGGGTAGTGCAGCTTGGTGAAGGAATAAGCCGCCAGCGAGCAGGTAAACAACTGCAACAGCGTGATGGATACCGCCAGTTTTGTTGTATTCAAAAAAAATTGGGGAAAGGCAATATCCTTCCATACCTTCACGTAGTTGAGGCTGCGAAACACGTTGGGAATCCACCGCGTTGGCGTTTCGAATATCTCGGTGTTCAGCTTGAAAGATGCGCTGAGCATCCACACAAAGGGGACTACCATCACAAAGCCGATGATCACGCAGAACAGGAAAATAAACACCTGAGCGGCGTGGATGGGCTTTTTTCTTTTGGGCAAACGGTTTACCGTATGTACCATATCCAATCGCCTCCGCTCAGTCATCATTGACCCAATTTTTCTGCCCGCGCCACTGGATTAAGGTGATAATCAGGATAATCAGAAACAACACATACGCAATCGCGGAAGCGTAGCCCATTTTCCAGTTTTTGAATGCCTCTTTATAAATGCGGAACACCAGCACGCTCGTTGCGCGACCTGGGCCGCCCTGTGTGGTAACGTTGATGATGTCAAACACCTGAAACGAATAGATAAAGCAAAGGATGGTAACCATAAATGTCGTGGGCGAAAGCATCGGCCAGGTTACGTTCCAGAACATTTTCCACGCGTTCGCGCCGTCGATGCGAGCCGCCTCGTAGAGGTTTGGCGAAATGCCTTTCAACCCGCCCATAAACATAATCATGTAATAACCCGCCTGTTTCCATACCACCATGATGATGACTGTCCAAAGCGCCGTCTTTGTGGAAAAAAACCATTGGGGCAAGTTCGCTTCCCCAACGCCCAGCATGCGCAGGAGATTATTGACCGGCCCATTGCTGGGCATGAACAGAAGCATCGCCACGCAGCCGACTGCCACCATTGACGTGAGGTTCGGAAAGAAAAAGATCGTTTTAAAAAAATTCGCACCTCTCATTTTTCGGTTCAGCGCTAATGCAAAAAGCAGCGCAGCGACAATGGTAAGCGGTACACTAACGACGGAGTAGACCATGTTGTTCACAAAAGCCGCCTTAAACTGAGTATCGCGAAACAGCTTGGCATAGTTGCTAAGTCCCACAAACCCGCCCGAAAAGCCGTTGTAATCCGTAAAGCTCATCACAAAGCCTGCAACGATCGGAATGGCGGTAAACACCAGAAAACCGATTAAGTTGGGCATCAGGTACAAATATCCTACGGCAGCTTCCTTCTTGAGCGCTTTGCTCATTTTGGGCTTTATTTGCACCGCGGAAAGTGTGGCATCCTGCATGGGCAGTCCTCCTGTAGATCATTCACCGTTCCAGCCTTGATTTCGTTGCCGCACAGGCGTTTTACCCCTATACATAGCCTGCGTCACAAGTCGGATCCAATCCTCACAGGCGGCTGACCGGAGGGGTAAACGCGTTGCTGGCGCGCGGGGCGTAGTGGCTTGCAGGATGCTTCCGTTAACATGAGGCGGGCGCTCCCTGCAGAGCACCCGCCAGTGACCTTAGCGTCGGATTATTCTGCCATGCTCTCCGTGCGGATGGAGTAGTAGTTGGTGAAGGCATCTTCGAGAGATTCTTCGCCTAACAGGTACAGTTTCATTTCCTCGGTGAAATTATCCAGGATTTCGAGGTAGTAATCTGCAGTCCCCTGCTCCGCATAGATATTGGAGGAGAAGCGGTATTCCACGCCTGGCACCTTTACTTCTTCCTGATATACCGCCATCGCTTCGGGGGTAGCATAGGAGGGGACGTCGTGATTCTTGGCAATAATGGAGGTGCCTTCCACGGATGTGGTGTAGAACGCGATGAACTTATAGGCTTCCTCCTGCTTGGTGGAACCGGAATAGATGGCGAGCACGGAGCTCTGCCCAGCGCTGGAACCCGCCTTCGCCTTATCAAGCACGGGCAGTGGAGCCGCCCCGTAGTTGAAGTCGGTCTTCAGCAACCGGAATTCCCAGTCGCCGTTGATCATCATATAGATGTTTCCGGCAGCAAAGTAGGAGTTCACATCAAAGGTGCCAGTGCTCATTTCCGCAATGGAGGGGTGGCTGGCATCATCCACATACAGTCGGTGCAGAATCTCCATGTACTTCATGGTGTTTTCCAGCGGCTCCGGGCCGTCCAGATATTCGCCCATGGCTACGGCGCCAAGGTTGGGCGTCCAGAAGGGAGCCACGCCGCCCCAGTACTTCGTGCCGTTATCTTCGTAGGTCAAAGTTTTGGCAAGGTCAGCATACTCATCCCACGTGAGGTTGATGGGGTAGGCCAAGCCCTTTGCATCAAACAGATCTTTGTTGTAGAACAGCATCCAGCAGGAGCCGGACACCGGCAGGCCATAGAAACCGCCGTTTTCATCCGAAACCGCCTGCAGGGGTGTGGTAATGGGGGTGGTGTCCAGTCCAGCCGCCTCCGCGAAAGGCTTCAGATTGACTAACACATTGTTGCTCATATACTTTTTGACTTGAGCGGGTGTGCGTATCCAGAAGATGTCGATATCGCTATCGCCGGTGGTGAGCACTTTCATCTTATCGTCATACCCGTCGTTGGGAATAACGGTAAGCTTGACCTCCACCTTGTCCTGAGAAGCGTTATAAGCGTCCGCAACGGCCTGGGCGGTTGTGTCCATGTCGTTTGCAATGTAGAAGTTCAGAACCTCCTTGGTGGTTTCCGCACTGGCGAGGCCGACGACCATGCTTAGCAGCATCGTAGCCACTAACAAAGCAGACAGAATCCTTTTCACAGTTTATTTCCCCCTATTCAAATTTGTACGGATGCCCTTCTTTCGGAACCTGTACTCGTCCCCGGTATACAGCGATCCTCTCTCCACCACATGAAGGCTCACCGCCACGGCATTACCCGTCTCTGGGTTTCCTTTCACGGTCAAAGAGGTGTTTCCGGTATCGGATCTGGACTTGTAGGTTCTCCACAGTAGCCATCCCTATACTTGGTATTATAAGAGAAGCAACGAAAGGCACAAGGCGGAAATTGTGCACACCCATCCAACCGGGTTTAATGGGGGACACGCATGGCAAAAATGGCTGTATACAAAGGCATTTTCAATAGAACAACGTATGGTGCCATGCCTTATAACCTAAAAAAGGGTGTAGATTTCTTACACCCACGGGCGGCGCTATCCATTTTTGGTTTCCATCGGCAGCAGAAACCGCTTGAACTGGCTTCAATGTAATAAGCATCGGCATTGTAAGGCCAGATCGAACCGTCTGACACATCATTATGCAGGCTTGAAAACAGCGGTTGCTGCGCTATTCCCCGTTCAGGATGGGAAGTCGCTGATCCTCAAAATTTCGAAAAGCCTCCTGAAGTGATACATTCCCTTTCAGATACTCGGTAATGCAAGCCTTGTAGGTAATGTTCAGCTCCCGGTAGCGGATGAAAGCCCCTTCTTCATTGCGCACAAAGGAATCAAACACATACTGCGAACCTGGAACGCCTGCGCTGAGTTGATAGCGCTCGGCGCTCTGTTCGGTATAATACGATGAGCAGGTGGAAAGATCCGCCAGCTTATCGGCTGCGTCGTTGCCGCAAAAATAAGAAATGAACTCGAATGCACTTTCCTTGTGCCTGCTGCTGTTCAGTACCGCCAGATAGGAGCTGCTGCCAATCGAGGTCCCTTTGGGCATATCTTCAAAAACCGGAAGCGGCGCAATACCCCAGCGGAAGGTGCGGCTCTTTTCGGCATAGGCATTGTTGAAAAGATATACCACCCAATCGCCGTTGACCATTGTGGCGATTTTTTGATCCAGAAACACCTGATTGGGCAGGTTGTACTCGCCTTCCATCTGGGTTATGTCCGGATGGGTATGATCCACATTGTACAGGCGGTTTAAAAGCTCCACATAGCGCCGGGTATACGGAAGTTCGTCATCATACAGGTATTCTCCGGCCTGTACACCGCCGATATTCATCGTCCATGGCGGGATATAACCCCCATACAGCGTGCTGCCATCCTCCTTGGTCACCGTCAGGCGCCGAGTAAGCTCGGCATACTGTTCCCACGTCAGGTTACCGGGTTCGGGGATGCCGAGTTTTTTGAAGATGTCCCGATTGTAAAATAAAAGCCATACGCTCTTTGTGCGGGGCAGCGCCGGTATGGTATCCGCGACGGTAATTACATCCAGTGTCTGGCCGTAGCTGGCAGGGTCCAGTCCACTGCGCACCACAGCGTCGGTTAAATCCATCAGCAGCCCTTCGCTGTTGAATTGGTTCACTTGGCTTGGTTGGCGGATGTACAGGCAATCGATGGAGGGATCGCCACTGCGAAGCATCTTGGCGATTTCCGCGTCATATACTTCATTGTCGATTAAGTGCAACACTACCTCGGTATCCTCGCTCAGGTCGTTAAAGCTTGCGACCATCGCATTGGCAATCTGCGTGCTATCAGTGGAATCGTAATACTGTATGACTGTTTTCGTGTGTTCGGTGGACTTTACATCGCCGACAGCTTCCGTTGCGCTATTGGCTGGGGAGCAACTGCTCAGCAGCAGTAAAACTGCCAGTGCCCAAAGCGGCAAGACGTTTCTCCTCATGGCAAAAATGCTCCTATTCGTTTCGTTTGATCCATTGTATCGTTTTTATCGCGTGTTGACAAGCAAATTGCACTCGCGCTCTAAACATGATACTATAATCAACATAGCGCTGCGTGAGAAAACGGAGGCGATCATCACGATTTACTTAATGTTGCTGGCTGTTGCTGTCATCAGCCTTTTTCATTTCATCTTTTCCGAATATAAAAGCCATATGACCGCCGCCGTGGTGACGATGCTGGTCACGCTCAGCTTTGCCTATTTTTTCTTTATTCTATATGTGTGTAAGGTGTCCTTTCATCTGAGTTTATTCAAGCAATACTTTCCCTTGCCCCGCAACCTGGTCATGTTCCTGTATTCCTTCCCCCTCAGCCGAAAAACCGTTTTAAGCCTTCTCAATCTGTTTTGCGTGCTGTTTCTTACAAGCAACGTCTGGCTAAGCCAAATGTTTTGGCCATCGGCAATCAAGCGCCATCAAAAAGGCATTATTTTTGTTGTGTGCATTGCCTATGTAATGCAATTGCTATTGTATGATCCGTATGTATATATCCGAGCCTACTCCGCACTGTACCCACAAGTGATGACAAGGCAGGCTATCAAGGATATCTATCATGTGTTGCACAGCATTTCAAAGGTGTTCAACATTACACTGTTATGCTGCTGCGTGCTCAGCGTGCTATACGGCTATAGGAACGTGCCTCCACTGAAGGTGATGCGTGCATCCTTTATCGTATTTTTTCTGTCCTATACAACATTGGTGGTCACCTATCTGACTTTTTTTATGGATCACCCGAGACTCCTGATCGACTATGCCGCTAAGGCTGGTATCGTTACGTATCAATTGCTGTTTTTCAGCGACAACATCCCTGCCTATGGCATGTATCCCTATATATTGACTTTGCTGGTGTTTTTGCTCATTTTTATGGCCTACCGCCTGACCATCCTGCGTGGAAAACTGGATACGCGCAGCCTGAGCATTTCGCAAACCATAGAGGCCGCCAATATGCCTACACGAACCTTTTGCCACTTCATGAAAAACGAAGTGCTGTCGTTGACCGCCGAGCTGGAAGAAATTATCGGCGATGATCACGCAAGCCCTGCGATGGAGAATATGCAAAAACATCTGGAGTGGCTCTATAAACGCTTGGACGATATTCACCACAACATTCGGGAAGGTGTTATGCAAATGAAACAGGTGCCTTTGGATGAGTTGATCCATGGTGCCACGGAGGAACTGAGAACCTCCAAAAATCTCGAGGATATCACCCTGAAGGTAAGCCTCCCGGAGGAAATTCCCATGGCGTTTGTCGATCCGCAATACTTGGAGCACGCCCTTATTAACCTGCTCCATAACGCATGTGATGCGCTGAAAGCTGTAAACGATGGACGCAGCAGAGAAATCACCATTGGCCTGTACTCAAAGATGCACTGGACGCTATTGGACATCAGCGATAACGGATGTGGCATCGCCGAGGAAAACCTGACCAACATCTTTACGCTATTTTTTTCCACCAAACCCATGACCCAAAGTTGGGGAATCGGACTTTCGCTGACGCATAAAATCGTTACTTCCATGGGCGGCCGCATTGAGGTGGAAAGCAAGGTTGACAAGGGGACTACCTTCCACATTTTGCTCCCGAGTGTAAAGTAGCCAGAAGGAGTGTTTGGATGATTCGTGTACTAATCGCCGAGGATATGCCTGCGTTGCTGCGCAAATACAAGCGCGAACTGGAAAAAGAAAGCGAGATCAAGATCATAGCCTGCGTGCAAAGCGGCTACGAGGCTGTGATGCAGTCCGCCTTATTACGGCCAGACGTGGTATTGATGGATATTGAAATGGAAACACGCACCGCCGGGCTGGATGCGACACGGCAGATTTTAGCCGAGCTGCCGGGGATCAAGATTGTGATCCTCACCGTTTATGAGGATGATGAGAGCGTTTTTAAAGCTTTTCAGCTTGGCGTGAGCGATTATGTATTGAAGAGCAGCAGTCACGAGGAATTAGTGACCTGTATCCAAGATGCCTATTATGGTCGTTCACCGATCCGCCCTGTGATTGCGGAAAAAATACGTCGCGAATTCCAGCGGGCGAAAACCAATGAACAGAGTTTACTGTATAATTTACAGATTATCTCCCAGCTTACACCTACGGAGCTGGATATGTTGAATCTGCTCAACCAGGGATACAGTCGTCAGGAAATCTGCGACCTTCGTTGCATTGCGCCAAGCACACTCAAAACCCACATTCACAACGTGCTGCACAAGTTTGGCAAGAACACTGCCACCGAGATGATTGATCAACTGAATGCATTACGCATTTTCGAATTTTTGAATCATGAGGATAAAGGCAATCGAAAACATTGATGAGGATACCACGGTGTTTGGACAGCGAACAAGACCTGTTTGCAAGTCCAGTTATAAAGGATCCACTGAACAACGAAGGAGTTGTTCACAGGTTCCGGTATAAGCTTCCAGATGAATTTCCGGAACGGAGGGATTCGCCTGAAAATATGCGGTTCCGTCCGCATCCATGACAATCCGGAGGCATAGAATCCGATGATGCTTTATGGCGTTGTAAACAAACTCATGTAAAAGCACCGCCTCGACACGCTGATTACAGAACGCCGCCGCATAGACATTGATGCAGGGCGAATTAGATGTGTTCTTTCGTTAGTGAATAACGTTGATCATCGTTTGCCCTCCGAGGCTGAGTTCTCGCGGATTACGATTTCGCTAAGCGTTTTATCCTGATGAAGTTCAGTTGCCACGAGCACCAGCAGTACCTCAAAAACTATCCCCGCCAAGGCAAAGCTGATCGTAGAAATCGAATTCCATCACAGAAGCCGAAGTACCAAACCACTGACCAGCAGAAGACCGAAAAATTTCACCATGATTCAACCAGGCTCAAGCAGATTCAGCTTGTACTTGTACCGCTCGTTATAGGAAACGTCTCGTCCCCGGTATCATTTCGCTGCTTATTTCCTCCGTAAAAAGCCTCGTAGGCTTCGATGGTGATTTTCTGTATCTGTTTCCATGACAAATCAATGGACTTGTGGGTTAACAAGAACACAATCGGTTGTCAATGCTGACGACCGATTCACCCCCACGTGCGTGGGGCAGATGGCAAGCACGACGGGTCGATCGATTGCGGGTTGGTACCATATGGCAGGGTGGCGAACCCTGCAAAGGGGAGCAGTATATTTACGCTACAGCGTATGGTACCCCGGCAGACCGACACAATATTGCTTGAACACTCCGATCTCGCCTGAAAGCATCTGGCTTAAAAAGTCGAGGTGTGCTCGCACTAAGGCACACGTTCGCCACAATGTGGATTCAATCAGATGGTGATCTACATACGCTTTCGGAGATACTTGATCATACAAATGTTGCCTTTACCATGAAACGCTATGTATACAACGATACAGCCGACAAACGTCGTGGTATGGATGCCATGGCAAGCTTGATCTGACCTCGAAGCCCTCGACTCCATCAGGGGTAGATGGGCAATTTGCTTGTGAAAGGTGATATTTCTCCGTTTTTCAGCCATCAATAATCTGGGTTACTGTCAATTGTGCTGTCAAAGCTAAAATGAATGATATAATATGGTAACAAAGAAAAGCCCTCAAGCCTTTACAGCTTAAGGGTTTTGTTGTTGCAAGCATTGGCGTTATTTATCCACCAACAGAGCTGGTGAGGATGAAAAACTTCAGATACAAGAAACCTCCTTTGCTATACTAGAAGCGGTCTGGCAACCGAAAGAAAGCAAAGTGGGTTGGTTATTTATGATAAATGACAATGAAAGTTTATCACATACAAAATGGCGTTGTAAATATCATATTGTATTTGCACCGAGGTACCGACGCAAGGAAATTTATGGGAGAATAAAGGGGGACATTGGGAAAATACTCAGGCAGCTATCCGAGGCAAAGAAAGTAGAGATACTGAAGGCAGAAGCCTGTCCCGATCATATACACATGTTGGTCAGTATTGCGCCATCCATCAGTGTGTCGCAATATAGGCTATTTGAAAGGGATGAGCTCGTTAATGATATTCGATAGGCATGCGAATCTGAAGTATCAATAGGGGATTCGACAGTTTTGGTGTAGAGGATACTATGTGGACACAGTCGGAGCGAACAAGGAAGCTATAGCGAAATACATCCGCAAACAACTTGATGAGGATGGGATGGTAGACCAGATTTCGTTCAAAGAGTATATAGACCCGTTTACAGGTAGCCAGAACCCCAAGGTATAAAAAAGCCGCTTTAGCGACGGCCTGAGAAAAAAATGCGGTTGTCAGACGATTCAATGCGTCTTAAGACGCGGCTAGTAGATTTGCCTTGAAGGCGCGGTGCATACCACCGGCTGAGCCGGTGGTATTGATTTGTGGAGCATAGGAGATTCGAACTCCTGACCCCAACACTGCCAGCCTTACGGCATGTTAACCTGAAATGGCACGAAGTCGTTGAAATATCTGTACTTTGCTTAATTTTTGATTTTCATTTACGGGCTCACAAACGCTTGTTTTTGGTGAAATTTCCGAGCCTGTGTGCCTACTTTTGTGCCTTCTTGATTTGCCTAGAAATTGTGCATTCAGAGCATCTGCAACACCAGCTTGTATGCCGGTCATGAGGTAACCATAGAGATCCATGGTGATCCTGATCGAAGCATGTCCGAGGCGCTCCTGGATCACCTTGGGTTGCACCCCCATTTTAATAAGCATGGCGGCATGCGTATGCCGAAGATCGTGGAAGTTGACATCTGGAATAGGAGAGACAAAAGTGCCTGCCCGATGCTTGTTGACAATGCCAATGAGCCGATGAATAGCTTGCCGGTAACTGTCTAGAGCATAAGGTTCACCCGAAGGTGCAATACATACATAAGTTGATACCTTGGCAGCCGCTTTCAATTCATCCATAACAAAATCTGGCATGTTAATAGTGCGCATTGAGTGAGCGGTTTTCACATCCTTCTCAATACGTTTGCCTTCCATTGTGGCGGTTTCTGCCCTGACAATCGAAATGGTGCCACGCTTCATGTCGACCTGATCCCACAGAAGCCCTGCGCACTCCTCACGCCGTAAACCGCCATAGACCGCCAAGAGCAGTGGAATGTAGAAGGGCTTTTCGTATGCAGCATCGACAAGCTCATCAATATCTTGCTCATCGAGTATCTTTTGAACCCGAGGTAACGCCGTCTGGCGTTTATAGCCCTGAATAGGATTTCGAGGAATGATGCCCTGCGACGCTGCCCATGAGAGTGACAATCGAAGCGGATCAAGGTAGCCAAATGCGGTTACGGGCGATATGATGCGGCCCTTCTCGCGTTCCTGAATGGCGATAAGGAGTTGAGAAAATCGAATAGGAGTCAGGTTACGGATTGGCTCATTATAAATGGGGATTTTGGAGAGGACTGTGATCGACGCACTATAACGGCTGATGGTTGTCTTTGCGCAGGCGGAGAGGACATGCTCTGCAAACCACCGCTCCATAATCAGCCCACAGCTTGCTTTATCTCCGTGAACATCTGTACCTGCATTGCTGGCGGCTTCCAGCTTGCGTGCAGCTTCCCATGCCTCCTCTTTGGTACGGAAGCCAGAGACGCGCTTCATCGTCACTTTGCCGAGAGGATCGGAGACGCGGTATCGCACGCTGTATCCCGCTCCATACTTTTGAACCGATGCCATTGATATTCTTCCTCCTTGTGTACATGGAGCAAGTGCACTATAATGGTATTGCAAAGCTCCATCGATTGCTGTTCGTGGTCTGTTTTGCATTTGCCTCGCTACCTGCTGATACAGGAAGCGAGGTTTTCCCTTTTCAGGAACCGATGGATGATTAGCCCCCTTGGCGGAGGTTGTGGTGATGCCTAACTTCCGAGGTGAAGTGTACGGCTAGTCCGAGAATTTTTACATCGTTCATCTCCTCACCTGTGAATACAAGCGGCGCGTAATCAGCGTTATCCGGCATGAGCAGGAGCCGTTCTCCCTCAGTGTAGTACACACGCTTGAGTGTTGTCTCGCTGCCGATGAGCACGGCGGCAATCTGCCCGTTTTTCACCATCGATTGCTGATGGATATAGACGATATCACCATCAAGTATCCGCGCGCCGATCATACTGTCGCCATGACAACGCAGGGCAAAATCTGCTTTAACTAGTGGTGGCATGGCAACCCTGCCCTCAAGGTTCTCCTCCGCCATGGTTGGCTCTCCACATGCTATGTTCCCCAGCAATGGAATACTACGTGTTTGAGGAATGGGCATGATGCTTGGCAGTTCGAAGATAGACTGAACGACGTTTTCATCGGTCAACACCGAGATGCGAACTCCGAAAAAATCCGCAAGCCGCTGCATAGCATCCACCCGTGGGTACTTTTTCCCTTTTGTCCAGTCCGAAACGGTAGAGGCCGTAATATGGAGCGTTTTAGCAATGTCGGTTTGATCTATGTGCTTTTGTTCCATCAGGCGCAAGAAATTTCTTTGAAAAGATTCTCTGGCGTTTGTTTCTGGCATTAAGATTCCTCCTGTTCGTTTTCTATTGCTATCATATACAATTCATTATGGGTTGTCAATAATAATAGCGTAAAAGTATACGCTTTTTGTTATTGACGTCCGGCGAAATGCTCGATATAATATTCTTATACAAAGGAGGTGAATAAAATGATGATGAGGGAACAATTCCCGAAGATTACGCTGGAGGCAGCACGTGTAAATCGTCATATGTCGCAAAAAGATGCGGCGGAATATCTGGGCATCAGCAGAAGTTCTCTTCAGAACTATGAGAACGGACGTACGGTTCCCAACTGGGAGGTTGTCCGGCGCATGGAGCGGGTGTATAAACTACCCTGTGACCTGATGCAGTTCCCCGACACTAAAAGCTGTCGTGAAGATGACGGTTCGGAGAATTTGCCGTAAACGAAACTTGTTAGGGTTGAAGGAGGAGACCTCATGCCGCTGACTTTACTCACACCAAAGGACGCTGCCAGCGAGATGAACATAAGCGTTGCTACAATCACACGCTGTGTAAAACGCGGCGCACCGATTCACCGCTGGGGGAGCACCGGGTACCGCTACCGCATCAGCACCCCGGAATTCATCGCCTGGATGGAGGCACAGAACAATGTCATAACAGCATTGCCTTCGATCATCAATGTTGAGGAAATGGCACGGAAACGCCGCGCAATGATGCGTGCATTATAAGTGGTATCTTAGCGAAGACTATCTTAGTTTCCAATCATCAATTTTGCATGTTCCAAGGTTACCGTTAACAGCTGAATGTTGCTGATACACTCTAGCCTTGTGGTTTCTTAGATCTCCATATCGTACGTTACCCCGACACTGCAATGACTGACACTTATTGGAGTCACAAAGGATAATCGTACGAACAAGTGAATAACTATAACGGTTATCGATCAATAAAACCCATATTTTTGGTTTCTTAGACATCCATACTAAATTTTACACAGCCAAGCAATACAAACAGTTATTGTTGCTGTTGAAGGTAATTATTCAAACAACTGCATGACGATACGCTACCGATGAGCAATCGGTAGCGTGTTCGATCATGGTCGAAACAGGCTTTTTATTCGCATATGAAAATGGAGTGAATGGTGTCGGATACGCGCCTTCGGGCGCATTGGCGGCCTTGTAATGGGTATTAGGTTTACGACGTTGATCATAGAGCCAGATGGAATGAATCATTCCCCGTCGCCTGCCATTCTTCATCGCGAGGCGGAGGCGGGTCAAGGGCGCGAAGCGCGGCGAGGCGTGCCGAGCCGTTCACCCTTGACCAAGCTGACACCGAGTGATACAAGGCAGAGCGGCGACGGGGAGAATCATTCCCTTGAGCCTGCTTCCCCCCAAAGGGGGACGGGAGGGGGAGAATCAATGGGTAACTCAAGCGAAAACTGGCTGGCGATATTTGACCAACCCTGCGAGCCTTCAGCTGCAAATCTGCGTGCTGTATTGGGTGAGGGCAGCATCCTCAACTACCGCATGAAAACCATCCGCGCCGGAAACCAGATTGAGGTGGAAATCTACCCCACCTGGGCGACGGGAGCCGAACGGGTAAAGGCGGAAGCGCACATGACCCGGGAGGTTCAGCAGCGGCAAAACGCAAAAAATGCACGCAAACGGTTTGAGCGGAAACTTAATATGAACTTCACGGATGCGGATTATCGGATTGACTGTACTTATGCTGAGGATGAATTGCCCGACGAGGAGCAGGCGCAACTTGACGTCCGCAACTACCTCCGCTGTGTGAAAGCAGCTTGCGTCAAGCGGGGATTTCCATTACCACTCTATATGGGTGTATCCGAAGGTAAATGTGCAGGCAGTAGGCAGACACGTGTACACCACCACATCGTGATCAGTTGCGGACTCAGCCGTGATGATCTGGAGCATTTATGGGGCAAGGGAAGGGTTCGGTCCGCAAGGTTACAAGCGGATCGGTTCGGGTATACTGCACTGGCAAAGTATTTAATGAAAGCGCCCAATGGGGCTAAGCGATATTTTTGCAGTAGAAACTTGCAGGAACCAGTCGTAACCATAGCGGATACGAGGGTTTCCATTCGCAAAGCGGATCGCTTAGCTCAAAACACAGAAGAAAATGCGCCGGCAATATTCAGCAAGCTGTTTCAAAACTGTGAGCTACTCAATTGCGAAGTAAAACGGAGCGTATTTGTGGCTGGTGTGTACATATACACAAGGTTGCGGATTGAGGATAGTCCTGGAAAGGTAAGTAGCACAAGTATATATAAATCATCGCGAATGGGATATCTGCCAACAAGCCCAAGACAGCAGCATGCTTATTAGTAAGCTCGGACACATTCGGATCAGCACGACTAGAGTATGCTCTATTGAATAGCATCGATTGATTAGCAACTGGAACAATGTTTTATGACATACAATTTGAATGATATTTGTTTGTATTAGCTTATGATTATCATGCTAACGCAAAAAAGATTGAGTCCCCCCCTCATACTATAAGGCTTTGAGTTGCTTTTCCGACCGGAGTAGGTCGGATCTTCCCTCCAAGGCGAAAAAAGGGGAAAGGGGGGTTAGGCATAAAAGCCAATGCACACAACAAATCGTCTTTTAGAAATAGTCTATAACAGGGGTAAAAACACCCCATAAATGCACTGAAATCTGTATCAATGGACTGTCCGAAAAAATGCACCAATTTCTACTTGCTCTTTCCTCAGCGCCTTGCTTTATGCTATAATTTGGAAAGCCATTATTACGAGAAAATCAATTCATTTAGAGGGGCATGATCGCATTGTCGCAAATCAACACAGCGGAAATCGGCTTTGAAAAGAAAATCTGGGATGCAGCCTGCATTTTGCGCGGGAATATCGACGCGGGCGAGTATAAGCACGTGGTGCTGGGGCTGATCTTCCTGAAATACATATCGGATACGTTTGAGGAGCGTTATCAGCATTTGGTGGCGGAGGGCGAGGGTTTTGAAGAGGATATGGATGCCTACACCGCCGAGAATGTGTTCTACGTGCCGCCATCTGCCCGTTGGGGGTGCATCGCCGCACAGGCGCACACGGCAGAAATCGGTAAGGCGATTGATGATGCCATGACCGCCATAGAGCAGGAAAACAAAAAGCTCAAGGGCATTTTGCCCAAAACCTTCGCCCGTCCGGAGCTGGATAAACGTCGCCTTGGGGATGTGGTGGATTTATTCACCAATGTGGCGATGGTGGATCACGGCAAGGGGAAGGATATCCTTGGCCGCACGTATGAATATTGCCTTGGGCGTTTTGCCGAGCAGGAGGGCAAGCTCGCGGGTGAGTTTTACACCCCCGCCTGTGTGGTGCGTACGCTGGTGGAGGTTATCAAGCCCTTTCATGGGCGCGTGTACGACCCCTGCTGCGGCAGCGGCGGCATGTTTGTGCAGTCCGCTAATTTTGTTATGCACCATCAGGGTAACCTGAAGGAGTTATCCGTGTATGGGCAGGACAGCAACCCCACCACATGGAAGCTGTGCCAGATGAACCTTGCCATCCGCGGCATCGACGCGGATTTGGGCAAATATGCCGCCGATACGTTTTTCCACGACCTGCACCCTACCATGAAAGCGGAGTTTGTGCTTGCCAACCCGCCCTTTAACCTGAGCGGCTGGGGCGCGGATAAGCTCGCCGGAGATGTGCGCTGGCAGTACGGCCTGCCCCCTGCAGGCAACGCGAACTTCGCATGGCTGCAACACATGATTTTCCACCTGAGCGAGCATGGGCGCATGGGCATGGTGCTGGCGAACGGTTCCCTTAGCAGCCAGAGCAGCGGCGAGGGCGATATCCGTAAAAACATTGTGCTGGATGATTTGGTGGAGGGCATCATCGCCATGCCGCCACAGCTTTTTTACACCACGCAAATACCCGTATCCCTGTGGTTTTTGAACCGCGCCAAAAAGCAAAAGGGTAAAACCCTGTTCATCGATGCCCGCGCCATAGGCGCCATGGTCAGCCGCCGTCTGCGCGAAATGACGGATGATGACATCGCCAAAATCGCAAATACCTTTACCGTCTTTGAAAACGGCACGCTGGAAGCCGAAAAGGGCTATTGTGCCGCTGTCGATACGGCGGAGATCGCCAAGCAGGATTTCATCCTCACCCCCGGGCGCTATGTGGGGCTGGCCGAACAGGAGGAAGATGCCGAGCCCTTCGAGGAGAAGATGGCGCGGCTGACGGGCGAACTTTCGGAGCTGTTCGAGCGCAGCCATGAGCTGGAGCAAGAGATTCGGGAACGGCTTGGGAGGATTGGGTATGGGGTGTGAGTGGGAAAACATAAAGCTAGCAGAAGTATGCAAATTTCAAAATGGATTTGCTTTCAAATCATCTGAGTTTTCAGATAATGGTATACAAGTGATTAAGATAAAAGAACTAAAAGACGGCGAGGTTAGGTTTTTTAACGATTCGGCATATGTGAAAGCAAGACCAAGTGAATATTGTACATATCATGTGTATCATGGTGATATTCTGTTCGCTCTCACTGGTGACCCAGTCAGTAAAAATAACCCTTTAAGCTGGACTGGTCGAGTTGCAAAGTATCGAGGGATTGAAACCTGCTTGCTCAACCAAAGAGTATGTAAAGCTCAACTTAATGAAGATAGAATTGTGAAAGACTATCTATTTTACTATTTTAGGGTGTTTGAAAACTATTATTTGCTAGCTGCCAAAGCAACTGGAAGTGCTAGTCAAGCAAACATCTCGACCAAAACCATTGGTGATACCGATTTTCCACTTCCACCCCTTCCCATACAACAATCCATCGCCGCCACCCTTTCCTGCCTCGACGACAAAATCGAACTCAACAACAAAATCAACGCTAATCTGGAAGCGCAGGCACAGGCGATTTTCAAGAACTGGTTTGAAAGTATGGAATCTGATTCTTGGAATACAGGGCGTCTTGCAGACATTGCATATTTTAATCCACAACGTACTCTTCGACAACAAGAAAATGCTACATATTTGGAAATGTCAAACCTGCCTACACAAGGATGCTTTCCGCTAGACTGGACAAAGCGCCCTTACGCTGGAGGCATGAAATTTCGAAACGGCGATACATTGCTGGCAAGAATTACACCTTGTCTGGAAAATGGCAAGGCGGCATACGTAAACTTCCTCGATGATAATGAAACGGCCTATGGCTCTACGGAATACATCGTCTTGGCTCCGAAACCTGATTACCCAGGTGAGATGCTCTATTTCCTTGTCAGGGATCAGGCGTTTAGAAACTATGCTATAAAAAACATGACTGGCAGCACGGGCAGGCAACGTGTTTCGGGGGAGGCGCTCGGGAAATATGAAATGCTTATCCCGCCTGTTAAATTTGTCATGGATTATGCAAGTTTTTTTAAGACGGTTATGATGACAATCAGGCAAAATTCGTTACAAAACCATACGCTTTCGATTATCCGTGACTCGCTATTACCAAAACTCATGTCAGGCGAAGTAGGAATATATTCGAAATCTCAACAGTCACTTTAGGAGGTAATGGTAATGGAATTAAACATTAATCGTCTTCGTGAACTAATCCGAACAGGGGAGTATTTATCTGAACATTACAACGACAATTCTGTGCTATATCAATGGATATTCGATGTCGCTATCTTTTGTAAAGACATTGATAGGGATTCACGAAATATGATTGAATCCACGATGCACACATTAAGAAACATGCCTTCAGATTATATATACAATAAAGATAATCAAAAGAAGGTATTGGCATTTTTAATCAGTATTTATAACAACAACAGCTTGCAGAACAAACATATTTCAAAAGATGCTCAGTCAATATTTATCATACACGGACATAATAATGATATCATTGAAAAAGTGAAGGAAACAATTGTAGTTGCAGGATATAAACCTGTTGTGTTGCGAGAACAAGCAGATAACGGCGCAACTATCATTGAAAAGCTTGAAGAATGGCTTGGCAACTGCAAATGCGCAATAGTCCTTTATACTCCATGTGACATTGGGAAAGCCAATAACGAAGATGAATATGAAGAACGCGCGCGACAAAATGTAGTATATGAGCATGGTTTGTTTCAAGGATATTTGGGGAGAAATCGAATACTTATACTTAAGCATGGGAAAACGGCTTTGCCAAGTGATTGTGCAGGGATTGTTTATACATCAATTGATGATGTGAAATGGAAAGAACACCTTATCAAGAACATTGAAGCGATCGACAGACAATAGTCGGAGGAAAACGCCATGCCCTTCACCGAAGCCAACTTTGAAAACGCTATCCTCCACCTTGTGGAGGAGCTTGGCTATACCCGCCTGTACGGGCCGGACATCGTGCGCGATTACCGCAACCCCCTGTATATGGAGGCGCTTGGCCAAAGCCTGCCGCGCGTGAACCCCGGCATGGATGCCGAGGCCGTGCGGGAGGCGCTGTATAAACTAACCCATTTTGAGCATGGGGAGCTGCTTTCGCAAAACAGGCGGTTTATGGATTGGCTTCAAAACGGGGTGGAGGTTTCCTACCAAAAGGGCGGCGAAACCAAAAACGCGCTCGTTCGGCTGGTGGATTTTGCGCACGTGGGCAACAACGCCTTCCACATTATCAACCAATGGACAATCGCGGGCGGTGAAACCAAGCGGCCTGATGCGGTGGTGTTTGTGAACGGCCTGCCGCTGGTGGTGGTGGAGCTGAAAAGCTGCGCCCGTGAGCAAACGGATTTTACCGATGGCTACCGGCAGTTGAAAAACTGCATGCGGGAAATTCCCCAGCTGTTTATCTACAACGCATTTATGATCATCAGCGACCTTACGGATTCCAAGGCGGGCACGCTCACCTCGGGGCTGGATCGGTTCATGGACTGGAAAACCGTAGACGGCAGCTATGAGGAAACCCAGTACGCACGGTATGATGTGCTGTTTCAGGGGATGCTGGAACGGACTCGGCTGCTTGATTTGCTGCAAAATTACCTGCTCTATTCCACCGATATGCCGGAGGGCGTCAAGATACTTGCGGCGTACCATCAGTATTACGCGGTTACCAAGGCGGTTATCTCCACCCGCATCGCCGCCGAAAAGGATGGCCGTGCAGGCGTGTTTTGGCACACGCAGGGAAGCGGCAAATCGCTGTCAATGGTGTTTTACGCGCACCTTTTGCAGGCGGCGCTGGATAGCCCCACGCTGGTGGTGGTTACGGATCGGAATGATCTGGACGATCAGCTTTACCAGCAGTTTGCCGCCTGCAAGGATTTTCTGCGCCAAACCCCCATACATGCCGAAAGCCGCGAGCATTTGAAAACCTTGCTTGCGGGGCGGCAGGCGAACGGTATCTTTTTTACCACCCTGCAAAAATTTGAAGAAACGGCGGAATGCCTGAGTGACCGGCGCAACATCATCGTGCTTGCGGATGAGGCGCACCGCAGCCAGTATGGCTTGACGGAGCGTATCGGCAGAGATGGCAAGGTGATGATCGGCGCGGCGCTTGCCCTGCGCCAAAACCTTCCCAACGCCACGTTTATCGGCTTCACAGGTACCCCTGTGGAGCTGACGGATCGCAACACCCGCGAGGTGTTCGGCGATTATATTGATGTGTATGATATGACCCAGGCCGTGGAGGATGGCGCGACCCGCCCCGTGTATTACGAAAATCGGGTTATCAACCTTGGCTTAAAAGAGGATGTGCTTCGCCAGATCGACGCTACCTACGAGCTGCTGGCCTTGAATGCCGATGAGCGGGATATTGAGCGCAGCAAAAAGGAGCTTGGCACCATGGAAAGCGTGCTTGGCGCGCCCGAAACCATCGATAGCCTGTGCCGCGATATCATCAGGCACTACGAGGAAAACCGCGAGCACCTGCTCACCGGCAAGGCGATGATCGTCGCCTACTCCCGCACCATCGCGATGGCCATCTACCGCCGAATGCTGGAGCTGCGCCCCGATTGGACGGAAAAAGTGAAGGTTGTCATGACCTCCGGTAATAACGATGACGAAAACTGGCGGCTGATCATCGGCAACAAGACCTACAAAAAGGAGCTCGCCCGCCGCTTCAAGGATAACGACGACCCCATGAAAATCGCCATCGTTGTGGATATGTGGCTCACTGGCTTTGATGTGCCCAGCCTCGCCACCATGTATGTGTTTAAGCCCATGGTGGGGCATAACCTGATGCAAGCCATCGCCCGCGTGAATCGCGTCTTTCGGGATAAGGAAGGCGGGCTGATTGTGGATTACATCGGCCTTGCGCGTGCCCTGAAGGATGCCATGAAAGCCTACACCAACCGCGACCAGAAGAACTATGGCGAAATGAACATCGCCAAAACCGCATTGCCCAAGTTTACTGAAAAACTGCGGGTATGCCGCGAGCTGTTCCACGGCTTCAATTATACAACGTTCCTTTCGGAAGCCTGCAATGATCGCCAGCGTGCGGATTTGATCGCTGCGGGTATCAACCACGTCCTCGGTTTGCCGGAGGAGCAAAAGCAGCAATATTTGAAGGAAGCCCTCCTGTTGCATCAGGCCATGACGCTCTGTCAAAGCCTTGTGAAGAGCGACCAGCGCATGGAGGCCGCCTATTTCGAAGCCATTCGCGTAGCGTTAAGCCGCATCACCGGCCCACGTAAGATATCTTTCCGTGAGATCAACCGACAGATTAACGAGCTGCTCAAGCAATCCATCCGCAGTGACGGGGTCATCAACCTGTTTGCCGATAAAGAAGAGAGCTTTTCACTGTTCGACCCCGCGTTTTTAGAGGAAATAGCCCGCATGAAGGGCAAGAACCTCGCCATGGAACTACTGCGCAAGCTCCTTTCCGAGCAGATTGAGCTATACAAGCGCACCAACCTTGTGCAGGCGGAAAAGTTCTCCGAGCGGATGGCGCGCATCATGAATGCCTACCGCAATGGGCAGATCAGCAACGCCGAGGTGATTGATGAGCTGCGCACCATGGCGGAGGATATCGGCGATGCCCACCGCAGCGGCGACGCTCTGGGTTTAAGCCCAGAGGAACTGGCGTTTTACGATGCAATTACCAAGCCCGAAAAGGTCAAGGATTTTTACAACAACCAGCAGCTTTGCGACATGACCCGCGAACTAACCGATGCTTTGCGCAAGAGCCGCACCATCGACTGGCAAAAGAAGGACAGCGCGCGCGCCGCCATGCGCATGATGGTAAAGCGGCTGCTCAAAAAGTATAAGTATCCGCCCGAGGGCGTGGAGGATGCGGTGAAGGTGGTTATCGCACAGTGTGAGCTGTGGGCGGAGGATGTTTCATAACCTTTGCTTTAGAATACACGCAGAATAATGCTTTATGCCCTAGTCATGACCCAGTGTGAATGTGGCAAGAATAGTCGCAATGTCGGAGTTCTCGGCATGTAAATTCGTCCGATCTGAGTAACAGGGTACGAATGGATTCTTTTACAAGATAAGCTTTGGTAACCGATAACACAAAATGTCCGGTGGAGGTTAGATTAATGTGTAAGTCAGTGAACGGTGTTATTCTTCTTATCATACTAATTCTCATGTCAATTTCCTCTGCATATTCTGAACAATCGGTAACTGCTGTACCAGATACCCTCCTAACGCAAGATTCATATACAGTTGGCACTCACATCCTTTTCGGTCGATATGAGCAGGATGATGACATAAGCAACGGTCAGGAACCACTTGAATGGATTATACTGGATCGAACCGGCGATAAGGTTTTTCTTATAACAAAGGATATCATAGATTTTGGCGGTAACTGTAAAACTGGAATTAAAGGGGATGCACAACCATATCGATGGTCTAACTGTACGTTACGCCAATGGTTGAATGACGAATATATTAGCACAACTTTTACTGAAGATGAACAGACAGCAATTATATCCACAACTGTGAAGGCGGAAAAGAGCCCTTTCAATAATTATGCCATTGGACAGGATACACAAGATCGAGTTTTCATAATGAGCTATAGTGAATCCAATCGGTATTTTCTATCAGATGAGGATCGTTCTGCTGAACCTTCAATATCTATTTTACGCCATCCATATACGTCTGTTGGGCAAATATGGCACGATGACATCATGTATGAAACGAATAAGCGAGGAATAACCTCCTATACGTGGTCTCTACGCGCTCCAGGAAAAGACACTTATACCGTCATTGGAGCCGATGGGAAAGCAGTCAAAAGCTTTGGTTGGTATCAATATGTTGGTGTAAGGCCAGTATGTTGGGTAGATTTATCAAAAACAAAAAATACCATTAAGTTGCCAATAGAAGAATCAGTTATCTCCCCAGAAATAGCCGTTGGAACTGAAATGAAGTTTGGAAAATATCAACAAAGCAACTACACAAACATTGATAAAAAGCCAATCGAATGGACTGTTATTGCTCGAGAGAATAATAAAATACTGCTCCTTAGCAAACAAGTACTAGCATTTAGCACATATGCAAATGCCAAACGATCCACATGGGATCAATCGATAATTCGGGAGTGGCTAAGTAATACATTACTTAACACTGCATTTAACGATCAAGAACAGCAGGCAATGGCTATTCGTACTGTTTTAGCTGAACGAAGTGGTGCTGGTAAATTGACACATGATAAGCTGTTTTTGCTTAGTCGTACTGAGATAGAAAGATATATCCCTGATTCTGGTTTCCGAATTGCATCTTCTAAGGAGTATACCGCTGACCAGAGCACAGCGAGCTGCCTCTGGTGGTTGCGTTCGTCTTCTAACGGGTCTCGTTATGCAGACGTAGTGAGCACTAAAGGTGAAGTGAATCATGTTAAGGTTGATACAAAAGAACTTATTGGGGTTCGTCCAGCTCTCTGGTTAAATCTTGATCAGTTAAACCATGAATAATCTGTTGCAGTATAATTGTTTCCTTCGAGGTTTGAAAAGGCATCACATTCAACCGTCCCACAGAGACGCATTCTCCACTTTTTTTCGACAGACCGGTCGATTTCCTGAGCTTGTCTTATTTAGAGATCCATTCTTACTTGGATTGTCAACAGTTAGTCGGACAAAAATTATAAGATGCATACATTCCTGAACTCGACCGAAAAGCGGTATCCGAGGGCGATGTACAGTCGGATGTGGTTGAACCAGCGTACATAAACCACCAGATTCAATCACAGTTGGTTGGAGAATCGTAAGAATCCGTTCTTATATCAAGGCAATGACATCCGGCTCCGGTATTACGAACACTCCACTATAAAGTGTCTGTTATACCGGAGCCGGATTATTCATGTACCGAGAAAGTGAAGCTAGTCCCTGGATGCAGGCATCGCCTTGGCTTTGACCACAACTGTATTCGTGTAGAATGCCAACATGAGCAGTGCAAACAACGCTGCGATGGCAGAGGTCAAGTAAACATTGCGGAACCCGCCGTTCAATGTGTTCTGGAATGCGCTTTCCAGTTCCAGCGCTTTAGAGTCAATCGAAGCCAGGTAGTTTTCCTCCGCTTGGGCAAAGGCCGTGGGGATGGCATCCTTCAAAATACCCATTTTGGTCTGCAAATTTTCCATTTGCAAAATGGTGTTGCTCATCTCCTCCATGGCTGTTTTCATGTCTGCTCGGCTCTTCTCCGCATCCGCGACCTTGGTTGTAAGCGTGGCGATTCCATCGTTCAGTTCGTCAATCTTGGTGTTCAATTCCTGAATGGAATGAATCTTTGCCAGTTCATTCAACACTTCCTGAGGGATCTTGGATTTTCCGTAAACGGGGATCATATCCACAAGGCTCTGCCCTTGTGGAATCTCAGGATTACCCATAGATTTGAACATAGCTGATACCGTGTTCAACTGATCCAGACCTGCTTTTTGGCCCGCGAGGGCTGCATTCATGCCTTCAATGCCCTGCCCGATGCCATCGTACCCTTCCTGCATCTTTTGGAGGGCATCTTTCAGCCCCGTGGCACCTTGCCCGATACCGTCGATACCCGTGCCAATACCGTTCTGAATCTTCGCGATCACATCCGGTGTCATTAGATCAAACATGCGGGAGGCCAGGGTCTTGGCGTTTTGTGTGATAGTGGTCACATCGCTGTTCTTCATCAGCTCGACCAAGTCCGAAGGCATGGTAAAACCGGAATTCCCATTCATGCTGATGTCCATAGTGGTCATGGCGGCAAAGTCAGGCATCTCCATTCCCTTCAGTTTTTCCTGCATATTGGGGTCAGCCTTCAACTGATTGAAAGTGTCGCTGATCTCCTGAGCGTAGGGAAGCTGTGGTAAACTGACCTCACTAGGCAAAAGATTCATGACATTGGTTTGCACAGAAGCCCCGGCGTGGATTAAAAAGCCCACCATGATGGCTGGCGCGATGGCAGTACCGATGGAGCGAACCAGCGACAGTGTTGCTAATGCAGAGTTCGATTCCTTCTCTTCCGTGTTGGCAAGCATCATGTAATTAAGAGGCGTACCGATGGTAAAGCCCATGCCGGTACCGATAAGTGCGAGGCTAACCAACACCGTGAAGAAACTGGGGTGAGCGGCGGTTATCAGAACTAGGAACAGCGCGCCGATGATGGACATGAGAAAGCCGAAGCCCAGTACAACCTTTGCTCCAAACTTGTCAATCAGTTTTCCGGAGATAGGCGCGCCAATGCCTGAGAACAGCCCCAGGATGATTACCAGGTACCCACCGGAGCCGGTGGCGATCTTCAGAGCGTTTTCGGAAAACTGGGGAATAAAGATCACACCCATTAAAACAAACCCACTGACGAATGAGATTAGCAGGGTGAAAACAATGTTGCGGTTCGAGAAATATCCCAAGTTCATGACCGGGTCCTGGGCGCGTTTTTCTACCAAGATAAACACGGGAATCAGTGCGATAAACACCGCCAGGAAGGGATAGACAGTTGCGCTGCCGATGGTACCTCCAATGTTGAAGAAATCCAGATTTTTCAACCCATATAGCAGCGATAGGATCATTGCCACCAATGTCACAATGCCCAGACCGTCAATTTTGCCCGTTTTGCCTGTCTTGTTGTTACGAAGGACAAATATACCTCCGACAACGATGAACAGCGTGATGGGAATGTTGACGTAGAAGATGAATTGCCAGTTGTTCTGTCCGAAGATGCTGATGATGGCGCTACCGACGGATGCGCCGAAAATGTTGGCGATTCCATACACACCGCCGACTAACCCCAGAGCCATGCCCCGTTTTTCAGGAGGGAATGATGTACCAAACTCTGCCGTAGCGATAGGTAGGATACCACCGCCGCCGATGGCTTGCACTGCCCGGGCAACAAGCAACAGGGGGAAGCTGTTCAAATCCTGAGATAGCCCGCAGAACAGCGATCCCAGCCCGAAAAGGATGATGCTAATGAGGTACACGTATTTGCGGCCGAATTTATCAGCCAATTTGCCCATCACCGGGATGGATGCCGCGTATGCCAGGGTGTAGATGGTAATCATCCAGATGCCTGTGGCCGCGTCTACCCCTAACTGATTCTGGATCAGGGTTCGAGCCGGGGTCACGATGCCGGTGTCGAGAGCGCCCATAAAGATACCCAACAGATAAAGAATCATCACCAGTGCAACATTTTGCTTTTTTGTCTCCGTTACCATAAATCATTCTCCTTTGACTGCCTGTTTTGCGTTGTCCGCCATGCGTTCAATTGCCCCGCTCACGATTTCCAAATCTCCAATTCCGTTAAGGAGAAGCTGGTTCCAGTCCCGCAAAAAACCGATCAGTATGGGCTTGAACTCATCAGCCTTTTCTGTTGCGGAAAACAGGAAGGATCGGCTGTCATTGGGGTTTTCTCGCCGGACGACGAAGTCCTTGTCCTCCAGCGATTGCATGGTTCTGGTCATGGCTGCCTTGTCGTATTGCAGTTCCGAAATGATCTGACCTTGGGATTTTTGCAGTCTAGGTCCATGGATGTCTTGGAATACATCTTCCATCAAACTGCCGCCTCTTTCATACAGCGCTAAAAGCACCATGGCCTCAGTGGTGCTTAAGCCGTACTGCCGAAGCGAATTTCTGAGATAGATGCGGAAGTATTTGTCGATGACAAAGATACCCCGACCCAAAGCCCTGCAGTCGTCCACCGTGACACCTCCAAGCATTTTATCTGCCGCTTTCTATATTGCTCCGATGAGGCGTGAAAATAAGTAGTTGACAAATCAATCATATGCCAGCATGATTGATTTGTCAACTATATGTGCATAGAAAGTGAGAGTGAATCAAGAAACGAAGTTCCACAGAAAGATTATTCCACAGAAAGATAGGTAGCCTATATCTGATTAGCCGAGCAATGAATCCATATCAGGGTAAGCTTGCTAAGGTCTTATCTTCCCTATGCATTAAAGAATTCAAGGCGCATGAATTTTCGTTCCTGTGACCCTTTACGCTTTGAGGTTTGACAGACAACCCAATCCATCGTCATGTAAAGCCTATTTCAAATCCTATTGAAAAACATATCGATTCTACTATAATGGATCTGGAGGTGTATCCCATGAAAATACTATATGCTGATGACGATCAAGCTTTGCTATCACTTGTAAAAGATATGCTTGAAAGCCAGAATTACAATGTATACACCGCACTCGACGGTCAATCCGCAATCAGTCTTTTCTTTTCGAAAATCCATTTTGATCTGGTGATCCTCGATGTGATGATGCCCCAGTACAGCGGTTGGGAGGTCTTAAAGCAGATACGCACATCGTCCGATGTGCCTGTGATCATGCTGACCGCCTTAAGTGATGAGAGCAATGAGATCAATGGTTTTACCAATGGGGCTGATGATTATATCGCCAAGCCTTTCCATTATGAAATCTTTCTGGCTCGGGTCAATGCCATGATACGCAGAGAAAAAAGTGCCCAACAGATGAATCTGTCGGAAGGAGCGCTTTGTATTGAACAGGCGAATCAAAAAGTGCTTTCGGATGGATGCGAAGTGAGCTTGAACCACAAAGAGTATCAGTTGCTCGTTTACCTGATGCGTAACAAGGATATCGTCCTTACGCGAGATTTGTTATTGGATCGGGTCTGGGGTTTTGACTTTGAGGGAGACAATCGAACGGTCGATACCCATATTAAAACCCTGCGCTCGAAACTGGGCGTATGCAGCGCCTATCTTCAGACCGTCTGGGGTTATGGATATCGATTTCGGGTAAATCAGCCATGAATAGATCCATTCGAAAGAAATTCGCCATGCTGCTTGTCGTTCTGATTCTATCTGTCATCCTGCTTGGTGTTTTATTCAATACATTTTTTCTGGAAGGCTTTTATGTGCTCCAGAACAAAAGCCTGCTGATCGATGTTGCCCGTCAGGCTGAAGATCTGTATCGAAAAGGGCTATCCTCCACTGGTGATGAACTCTCCGCATTGGATCGTTCGGAAAGCGTCAGCATTTACTTTCTGAATGATAGGCTAGAAATACTTTATAGTTCCAGCAATCAAAACCAATTGGCGGATCATAACAAACTTCCGCGTGAAATAGAAACGCAGATATCGCAAAGAGAGAAAACCCCTTTTTTTGGCACAACTGAAAAGGGCGATTCTGAAGCGCCAAATATCGTATATGCAAAAGCGATTGGAGAAAATAGCTTTCTTGTTCTCGTTAAATCCATTAAAGTCATTCGGGAGAGCGTCATCATTGCAAACCGATTCTATGCTATCGCTGGACTCGTCAGTCTGTTCATCGGAATGCTGGCAATTCTGCCCTTTTCACGTATCGTTACGCAGCCAATCATTCGCATGCAAGCAGTCACCCGATCTTTATCACAGCTAAATTTCAGTCAACAAGTACCAGTCCATGGGCATGATGAACTGTCCGAACTGGCTGAAAGCATCAATGTTATGTCCGACCAACTGCAACAAAGCATCACCACTTTGCAAAAAGATATCGTTCGACATAAACAACTGGTTCGAGATCTTTCCCATGAGCTCAAGGCTCCGCTCGCAGTGATAAAAGGGTATTCGGAAGGGCTTATCCATGGGTTGGCATCCAGCCAGGACAAACAGGAACAATACATGAAAACAATCGTCAACGAATGTATCAGAATGGATGGCCTTATTCAGGATATGCTCTATTTATCAAGGCTGGAGGCAGGCACTTATCAGCCTAACATTACCGTATTTTCTGCAAAAACTTTCCTCGAGAGCATTATCGATCGCTTTGCGCCACAGATGCAGGAAAAACAGTGTGTAGGTACGCTACAGTGTAATCCGCAGATAACGCTAAATGCAGATGAGAAACTACTGGATAAAGCGATATCGAACTATCTGAGTAATGCTGTGAATCATGTCCACAATCATGGCTCTGTTGCCATTGTATGCAACCCAATCAATGAACACATGGAAATTTCAGTAACGAACACAGGCTCGCCAATCCCAGAGGAACAGATGGCAAGAATCTGGGATCCCTTTTACATCTGTGACACATCCCGCAACCGGACCACCAATGGGCATGGGGTGGGGCTTGCGATTGTTAAATCCGTTGCAGAACTGCATCATGCAGAAGTCTCTTGTGTCAATACCGAAGACGGCGTTCAATTTGTTTTCTCACTTCCGATGTGATTTCACATCGATTTCACAATTTCTTTCTAATTTGTTATTGGAAGGCGCTAGCCTTACATAACAGGATGGAGAGGAACGTTGTATATGAAGAAATGGATATGCTGCCTTTGCATTTTGGCGCTTTGCCAACTGACGATCACAGGTGTGCTTGCAGAGAAAAACCCATATTCTGTGGAGCAGGCCATCAGCGACAACGCGCAAATGTCGACCATTGCCTTTAATGCGTTGGCTTTTCTTACGGGAGATACCAATGCCGATACATTTTTACCACCCGGAAAAACCGCGGACTATTTTGGTTTTCAATATATGAGAGATGTGGATGCAGCCGGGTATGGACATAATACACAGTTTATAACAAGGGCCGCATGCACCGTGCTTGGCATACTCAATCGTGAGCAAAAGCAGATGTTGGTTGATCTTTCAAAAACACAAGCGCCTTTATATCTTACGTATGTCTATAACCGATTGCCGTTGATCACGGCATTTAGGATGCTTAAAGATGATTCTTCATTACATTTGGATCACGAGCGTGTGGCACAGTACATGTCAAGGCTCTACGCACTGGATGCGAAAATGTCCATTGGACGCGCAAAGGTAACGGGAGCGATTTACCAAAGCCTTTCAACGGATCAACAGAAGGCGTTTGGCAAGCTTTCCTTTCAGGATTTTTCCACTTGGGATGCAAACGCCGTTGAAGACGAAACGCTGAAACGTTCGATGACCCAAATGGAATATGTGGTGTTTATGACTTGCGCAAGTGAAATGCTCTCATGGTATCTTGGAAATACGCAGGCTGACGTTTATTTTTGCCCCGAGAGACACGGTACCTGTTTTGGCGGGTTTTATATGAAGGACCAACCGGCTTTGAACAATCCGGATTATTTCATCAGCACGACTGTTACGGGCGATAAAGGTGCGCAGTTTTTAGACCTGTTAAATGCCGATCAGCAAGAGGCTATGCGGAGCATCGTCGACCGGCAGCGGGACTGGCTAGATGAAATCGTGGAGGTTCGGACACAGATAAGTGACGAACTTCGCAAGTGTCTGTCAACCTCACAAACGATGGATGAAGCGCTTGTTACAAAAATTGCGCTTCGCTATGGCGAACTGGAAGGCTACCTGACAGCCTTATATGCGGATACATTCTGTACGGTTGGGTATACGCTTACCCCAGAGCAAAAGACAGAATTAACGGCATTACGAGCATTGGATGTGACTCCGAAAAGCCCCTATCTGTTTTCAGAACCGACCCAAATCGATATGAATTTTCAAGTGGACTATCTCTTTGACATAAGCGCTATGTCGGACGACGCTGGTCGTCTAGCGTTTCCGCAGGCTTTGATAAAGGAGAAGAAATGACATGAAGAAATGTTTGGTATGGGCAAGTCTGCTGATATTGTTATTTTGCGTTCCCGCAATGGCACAGGATCAACCGTCTTTTAATGGACAGATTATTCTGGGTCGGGCGGATGATACCTCCATTACGGCAAGCATCACGACACAGGATACGACCGAACTTTACCTTGTATGGGGGCCGACCGATGGCAGTAGCCAAAAGCAAAGTGATGTTGCCACATGCGATGCGACGCACCCTGCCATCATAACCATGGACGGGTTTAGTCAAGGGCAAAGCGGCGTATATCAGGTGTTTTGGAGGGTAAATGGAGAAAGCGCTTTTCATGTTTCGGATCAGCATTCCTTCCAACTTCCGCGTATGCAGGGCGAAACCTTCAACTTTGTCATCCAATCAGACTCGCACTTGTTGAATAAGGCCGATAAAACACTCTACCAACAATCCATGGATTCTATGGCAGCGCTCAAACCTGACCTGATGATGGATCTGGGCGACACATTTTTACTGGATCAAAGCAAAAATGCTTTGTCGCAAACGGATGAAGAAGTGGAAGCTGTTTATCGACAGCAGCTTGCCTATTTTTCAACCGTTGCCCAAGGTGCATCGCTGTACCTTACCGTCGGTAATCACGAAGGTGAGTATGGCGCCAATATCAACAGTCTGGCTACACAAAGTATGAACGCAAGAATGAAGTACTACCTTAATCCTATCCCGAACAGCTTTTACACAGGCAATACGCAGGATGGTGCGCAGGACTATTATGCGTTTACATGGGGTGATGCGTTGTTTGTATCGATTGATCCGTATCGCTATACAACCATGAACCCCACAGAAAAAATGAATGGTTGGGATTGGACGCTTGGCAAAGTGCAATATGATTGGTTCTGCAAGACCCTGCTGGAAAGCGATGCGAAGTATAAGTTCGTGTTCTCACATCATGCAATTGGCAATATTCGCGGGGGGAAGAACATTGCATCGCTTTATGAATGGGGCGGATATGATCAAAAAGGGAAGTACCTTTTTGATGAAAAACGTCCGGGTTGGGGCAAACCGATTCATCAGGTGATGGTGGATGCAGGCGTAACCATCTTTTTTCAGGGCCATGATCACCTGTTTGCCCGGGAAGAGATAGACGGAATCATCTACCAAACGCTTCCCAAACCTGCAGAGCTTATCGCCGATAAGCAAAACAATTTTGATGCCTATCCTGACGCAGACGTTTTACTCAATTCGGGTTTTCTCAACGTAACGGTATCTGATCAAAATGTTCGGGTCGACTATATCCGAAACTACGATGTCTCCACACAGTCACAAGAAGGCAACACCGGCTGCATTTACAGCTATACGGTAAATGAAAACGGTGAATGTAATGTGCTGACCGATCATCAGGATGACCTGTCCACTTATGCTGCAAGCGGCTCAACTCCTGACAGCGATAACGGAAAAGCGAAAAAAGCAGGAAAAAATAAGCAACAAAATACCAGTGATGTAAGTGATCAGAACGCAGGTAATTCGAAAAAACAGAGCGTGGAGGAACCCACTGCAGTTGCTGACACACTGATCGATGTGCCAACGAATGGATACTCCTTTTGCATACAGGCGGATTCACACCTGGATGAGAAAACCAATACAGAACGCTATCGCGCGACTTTACAAGTGATCGCTCAAACAAACCCCAATTTTGTGATTGATCTGGGGGATACCTCCATGGCGGAGAAGTTGGCAAGTACAGAGGAGGAAGTGATTGCTCGGTATCGACTAGCTCGCGATTATTTCGATCTGCTCGGGAGCATTACACTTTATCTGGTCAACGGCAATCACGACGGGGAAAGCGGGATACCATCTGCAAAAGGTGATATGCTTACATGGGCTCGTAATGCTCGTCAAACTTACTTTCCCTATCCGGGAGGGGAGGTAAACGGAAATGTCACAACCGCGAAATACTACACGTTTATCATCGGTAGCGCACAAATCATTGTGCTGGATCCCTTTACCTTTACTGCTGAAAAAGTGGGAAACAAGAACGACGGCTGGAGCGCAACGATCGGGTATACGCAATATGAATGGCTCAGGAACGTCCTGCAATCGAGCACGTCGAAATACAAGCTCGTATTCATTCATAATCTCGTCGGTGGAATGGGCAAAGATCAGCGGGGGGGCGCCGAGGCATCGCGGTTCTTCGAATGGGGCGGTTCTTCGGCGGATGGAACCGACGCATTTGCAACCATGCGACCAAACTGGGAAACCCCTATTCACGATCTGTTGTTGAAATACAATGTTACCATCGTCTTTCATGGTCATGACCACTTTTATGCAAAACAAGAAAGAGATGGGATCATTTACCAGCTTGTTCCTCAACCTGGAACACCCGGTAAAAGCATTGACAGCGCAACCGAATATGGTTATAGCTCAGGGCCTTTCCTACCGTCGCCAGGTTTTATAAGAGTTGTAGGCTCAGACAACAGCCTTTCTGTGGAATATGTATATGTCGGTGAAGATACACCAGTGATTGCTGATGTATACTCAATACCCAGTAAAAACTGAATACCAGAAGAAATCCATTTTGAGGGTAAGATATCCATACAATACAAATGTATCAGGTTAGCGGAGAAGAAGATCGCTTCCTTTTCCGCTTTAGAATTCAAATGGGTAAGCCGATACCATGGACACCATTGATGTATTATTCTGTCGCGCTAATCCAGCGTAAAGTCTTTCTCCACAAGCTTCGGGTAAACCATCTCAATGGGCGAATAATCCTTGATTGTATTGTCATTTAAAAACAACGAGGTTAGATTTAGAAGGCCTTTTAGTGCGTCGATTTTTGTTACTTTGTTTCCCCCGATATTCAGGCTGTTCAGGTTTGTCAGACCAGCCAACGGAGTAATGTTACTGATCTGGTTGCCGAATGCCCTAAGATTTTCGAGTTTTGTCATGTCTGCGATCTTGCTGATGTCCTTGATTTTATTCCAACTGATATCGAGACTCTTGAGGTTGATAAAGTACTCGATCCCCCCGAGGTTGGAAATCTGAGAACCCTTGGGGAATTTTTCTTGCCACTCGTTCCCTAGATTCAGATTATCCACCGAAGCTGCATCACCGGCAGTAATGATTCCTTCCGGTTTGCCAATCGCCTCACGAACCTTCTTTTCCAATACCTTGTCAGCAAATTTGATCCCCTTCTCGGGATTCTTAATCTGTATGGTTTGATCTTTCTGCTGACTGTCTTTTGCATCACTTCCACCCTGCTGATTTGCAGAATCCAGAGGTTGCGCGGGATCAAAATCCTTATCTTTCAAGCCCTGGGCAATATCAGCAAAGCCACTGGCATCTTTGATCAAATTATGGTTGATGCGTAGTACTTGCAGATTATTAAGCATATAAAGCGGACTTAAATCCGCAATCTGGTTATAAGAAATATCCAACCCGACAAGCTGAGGAAGGGTTTGCAGCGGCGTTACATCCGTTATTTTGTTACCCCTCAATTCTAGATAACCAATCCCCTCCATACCCCGAAGCGGAGTGAGGTCACTCACCGAGGAATCGTCGATCACAAGCACATTAAGTTGGGTTAAGCCGCACAACGGACTCAAATCACTCACCATGGAGCCCTTGATAATAAGCTCCTCAAGATTTAGACAATACTTAAGTGCTGTGATGTCGCTCACTGTCTGCCACAGAGTATCGTTACTGCCTGCGATTTTAGTAATTCGGCATGCGTCCTGTCGTGTAATTGCCCTGTCTTTCACCCCTGTGATTTCACGAAGGATGGCTTCCAGTCCGGCATCCGATATTACAATCGGCTCCTCCGGCTGATCTGGTTTCAGCGGAAGCGGTATGTCAAAAACCTGTCCATATTCAAAGTCTTTTTCCTGCAATTTGGGGTAGATATCCTGTATCGGTGAATAATCCTGAATCGGGTTATTGGCAAGCTTTAAGATGGCCAAATTGGTCATACCAGACAACGCGGATAGATCTGAAATGTAGTTGTTTGACAGTTCAAGGCTGTACATGTTCGTCATTCCGGCTAGCGGACTGATATCTTCAATTCCACACTCACCTATGTATAGGTTGTTGATATTGGTCAACCCTGCCAGCGTGTTAATTTCAAATATCGGATTATTGTCAAGTTGCAGAGACTGTAACTTCGTCAAGCTGGATAATGGGCTGATATCCCTGATACTGTTCCCAAACAGGGTCAAGTTTTCAAGGTTTGTCAGTTTCGAAAGCGCGCTGATATCATTGATGGCATTACCTCCCATGTTCAAATTCTTCAATTCAGAAAGCGTGGAAAGGGCGCTGATATCAGTGATGGCGTTAAAACCCGCATTTAGCTCCCGCAAGCTGATGAAATACTCGATCCCTTGAAGATTCGAAACCTGCATATCTTTCGGAATCTCTTTCGCCCATTCGTTTCCAATCTCAAGTTTTGTGATCTTCGCCGCATCCCCTGCGGTAATGTCCCCATCGGCTTTGCCCATCGCCGCTCGAACCTTTTTTTCCATCACAGGGTCGACAAATGTGATTACTGCGTTCGGGTTTTCCGGTTGTTTTGTTTCATAGTAATCAAAATTCTTTCCTATCAGTTGAGCCATCAAACCCTTGATAGGAGCATAATTCTCAATGGGGTTTCCCGCTAGGTAGAGTTCGGTCAGCGGCAGGTTGGACAGTGGCGTCAAATCTGACACCAGGTTCCAACTCACATCCACCACTGTAAGCGTCGGAATTTGCGCGAGCAGACTAATATCAGTCAGTTCGCCGCCAAGTGAGCAGAACACCTTAAGTTTTTTTAACTGCCCAAGTTCCTTGGGCAGATCTCGACAGGCATCGATTCTCAGTTCCTCTAGGTTAGTCAGGTTCGACAGGAAAGAAAGGTCACGAAACCTGCTGTCAAACCCAAGCTTTACCAACCCAGTGAGCATCCCTAACGATTCCAGATTATCCATAGGGTTGCCCAGCAACCATAGTTCCTTTAAATTTGCTAATCCCGACAGGGCAGTAACATCTTGTACTGAGTTATTGTCAAGTTTTAATCCTGTCAGATTGACAAAATAGCGTAATGCGGATATATCTTTGATGCGTGCACTGTCTGGAGCGTCCTGTTCAGCGTTGGCGTCCAGCCAGCTTAATGTGGCTGCGTCTTCAGGCGTGATGTTACCCTCGGGTTTGTTCAGCATTTCCCGCACCTTGTTCTCCAGAACAGGATCAGAGATAGCGATCACTCCGCCGGTGGTTTGAGCAGTCGCCTCCAGCATAAAAGCACCCCATAGATACGTAACCAGCAGCAAGGATAGGATGGTAGAAATCGCTTTATTCATTCTTTTCGCCTCCCTATTTTTATGAATGCAGAGTTTTCTCGGAGATGCAACAATTTGGTAATATGTCATTGCGCGAAATTTCAATAATATAACATTTTGATATTTTACCAAACCACAAAATGAAAAAGGTGAGCAGCTAGCTCACCTTTGGTATTTTTTGAACTTACTCATAGGTAACCGTAAAGCTCGCTTTATCAGCGATCGCTTCCATTCGCTCCCGCATAGCCTCGTCCAGCACCACAAGTCGTAGTGCAGGCATGTTTAGCAGCGGAGTAAGGTTGCTCACGATTGTATCCTGCATTTCTAGTATTTCCACGTGGGAAAACCCCTCAATACCATTCAGGTTGTCCAGTGAAAGTCGTTTGAGGGAAAGGGTAACTAGAGACGCCTGTCCACCGATATCCTCTGGGGAACGAATCAGCGTATTGCCCAAGTCCAAATATTTCAGGCGAGGGCAAGTGTCCAGGATCGTTACATCCGTCACGTTTGTATCGTAAAGGTTCAAGCTTTGAAGTGCGCTCATATTCGCTAATGGCGAAACATCCGACACACGCGTATGTCTTATATCAAGAGTAACCAAATCCCGTGCACCCGATAGGAGCTCTATACTCACAAGCTCCTGATAGTTAATCAACAGCTCTTCCAGACTGGGTAATAATGACACATCTGCCAACACCCGAATGTCTCCGCGCGGCATCCTAGAGCGCTCACCTGTAAGGCCATCGGCGAATGGCTTACGCGATATCGCCACCGCATCGCCAAAAATATAAATGCCCTTGACAGTTGCCAGCTCTTCGGGCGTGATTGTCTCCTCTATACCTTTCCCAAGCTGGAGGCGCACTGCTTGTTCAATCAGAGGTTCCTGAAACTGAATATCTCTTGCCACTATGGGAATGGAAAACAGGTCCGTATACCTTCCGAGACCGAAACCCGCGCACAGGCAAAGCAACGTCAACACCGCGCTCAGACAGAATCGGATGACTTTTCTCCTTTTATGGGCATCAGCGTTCAGTAGTGCTTTTTTCACTGAGGCGGCAGTCAGGAAACGTTCCTCTGGAGAAAAAGCCGTACACTTTTGCACGATCGCCTCCAGACGCTTATTCGGGATTTTTGCTTTTTTCACATCAGTTTCATTAGTCAGCATCCAGCACAGCAGTACGCCCAGCGAATAGATATCGGTGCGACCATCGGTCTGTGAAAAACCGTATTGCTCCGGCGGCGCATAAACCCATGTGCCGACGAACCTCGTATCTGAAGTGGCCATGCTGTCATAGGTACGTGAGATATCAAAGTCGATCAGAGCAACTCCGTCGTCCTCTTTCACAATCACATTCTGGGGCTTGATATCGCGATGAATGACAGGAGGCTTCCGCAGGTGCAGGTATGTCAAAATGTCGCAGAGCCTTACGCACAGGTCGATGATTTGCTTTTCTGACAAGATAACTTGCTCCATATATCGATCCAGCGGTACACCTTGAACGTATTCCCGTACGATGCAGATTGTGTGGTCATCCTCAAAGGTAGCTTTCCAGCAGGGTATTCCTTCGTGTTGCAACGATCTCAGTATCTCGTGCTCACCGACAGACGAATAGATGCCCTTGTCATAGCATTTAGCAATGTAGAGCGTCGAATCGGTTTTATCTGATACCACAAAGGTTTCCACGCCATGACTATGGGCAAGGCATTCTAATAGGTTAAAAGCCTTCAGGAAATTCTGGGGGAACGCTGCCTCATCAAAAATCGGTTCGATCTCTGAAAATGTATGGTCTGCGACGGTCATCGATTCCTATCGCCTCCGATCAGGGGAAGATCAAACTCCGCCAGAAGACTCTGCATCTCGTCGATGTTGCAACGGTGATGCAGACAATAGCATATAACAGCATCCCGCTTCATTCGCGGGTAAAGCGCGCTGCATCGGGCATACTTGAGCATTGTCTGAGCGAGCTCCACATCCGCCTCGAAGCCGAAAGCCAGCAGAAGCACAGTGTCTCTTGAAGGGCGGCGCGCGCCACGAAAGAGCTGATGCCCGAAGGAACGCTCGATATTAGCGCGTTTGATAATTCGTTCTGGCACCTCGCCACGCTGTTTACATAGTTGCGTAATGTACTCGGGAAACGCGCAGACGTGCAGATTCTCATCGTTTTCACTGATAAACGTCAGAGCGGAGGGTGCTTTGAACAGATGCGTCCATAGCACGCTGGTAGGGATAGTCTGATCTTTGTCTACCATGTCAGCACACCTCTTCAATAATGGGCTTTTGTATTACATCGTTTGCCTTATTGTTAAGATTGGCGTTTCATTCGATCAGATCAATCATTTTTATCACTTTGTTACTATTGTTTCAAGATGTTGAGCATTTTATCCTGCTCACCGTGAAAAGGAATTGGAAGAAAATTTTGTATGCATTGATTCGAGTATATGTCATAAAGTGGGCAACCAGCTCACCTTTATTTTATGTAAATTTGATAGAATCAATGAAAGGATGTCATGAACATAGTCAACTAGGCAGCAGATGTGAATATAGAGGATATCGTCTTTATGCTAGGAAGAACTGCAATCACATTGATTAGCATACTGCATAGCTACGGCGGTTACTGTTCCGACAGTAGACTTGATTGAATTGTTCAGATCCATCAACTGCCCTGAGAGGTTTTCTCGTTACTGATGCTATCGGCGGGTCTTGCACCGACCGCCCTGATACTGTAAAAGACAAGGTGGATATGGAGCGCTTCCGCGTACCCATCACTGACGTGGAACTTTGAACAGCTTTGTTTACGTCCACATTGTCTAGCGGATAGGACACCTGGGCGACGGTTGGCGGTCTGGAACTGAGGCGAAAACACCTGCCGAAACGCTCGCGGATGCCATGATAGAGGTGCCGTGACCCTGTAACCTGCTTTGTTGACCGATCATAAACGGAAAGGAACAATTATTGATGAAGCACTTAATCTTGTTTATGTTGGCTCTTATGATTCTAGCGGCACCTCTCACCGGAGTACTCGCGGAGGAGACGCGCGGCTTCGATACTTCTGAAGCGTGCGCACAGGCTGTCGTAAATGCACTGATTCAAATGAACATGGTCGTTTTTCTCGACTGTTACGCTATCCCCGAGGTCGCACGACAGTATAATTTCGAGGCTGTACTGGGAAAATACCGTTTACTGACAATCGGAAACATGCTCCTGCCACCGACCTCCAATGTAAATGTCTGTTGCAACGAGGCACGCCTAACCAATGATCTAGCGATACGTGTATTCGGCAGCGCCTTTACACTGGAAAATTCTGAAGCAGCGCGCCTGTGGGGCATCGTGCTGAAAATGGAAGATCGAAGCGTGGAGGATATGACGGCGCTCGTGAGCAGAAACGACGCCTTAACATTGTTGGAATTTCAAAGATTCACAGACCCTTCGGAACTAAACGAAAAATATGTAAAGATAATGGAACAGAGGATAGACTGGTGTTGTACCATGTATAACACTCAAGCGTGGGAGGAGACGGTGGCTGTGCTTGGTTATAAAGAGCAGACCGTATACCTTCCTCTGGCGTTGGTTCAATACAACGGTAAATGGCTAGCTATGCCTGTTCAGCCGATTGCTTCGCTGCTTTATGGCGTGCCGAGTTTTTCGTTGCTGATAACAAAAGACATGCTTTAAGTGTGCGGTAGTTATACACAAACGCTAGAAACACTCCGTAAGGAAATGAAAAACAAGATCAGTTTATTGGGTAAAATCATCGTCACTGGCTAACTTTTCGCTGCACCGTCGCTTGTTTCGATTCTATCTGCGGTATGCAGAACCAGCGATAGCTATCTTTGAAACCACAGTAAAATTCTTTTAAATTTCAAATCTACATCGCGTGGGGGACGAGAGCGGGGTAGTCGATAACTGGAAGGACACATGTCTGCATTCGCCAAACACCTCTGATGATCACGGTTCCCTTTTTGTTCGTAGATTACTGTAAACCATCTTTATGCTACTATACCAGCAAATTCCTGACCCATTAAGCGACCCTCATGTTTTGTCAGTGACATGACATTGACAAAAGCACCAAAGTGTCTTGTCAGGGCTTCTGGAAGATGTTGGGATAAACATAAAGAACCAAGTATGAACGACAATGATGTCATAGGAAGCGCTTAACGTTCAGGGTGTCGCAAGAAAATTGCACAGTACAATTCAGACATAGCGATGCGGGATGACCAGCCAGAGATGAACCATAAAACAAGAGGCAAAAGAAAGGATTAAAGGCACATGAAAAAGAGACTTCTTGCTATTATCGCTTTGCTTGTACTGGGGATGATGGTGCTGTGCGGCTGCGCAGCCTCCGGCGCGACGGCATCCTTCAGGGACTACACGGGCAATGCCCCCAATGGCTCGCTGGGGACGATCAAATATATCGCAGATCGACCCGGATATAAGGGCGTACAGGTTTCGCTGACGGTTACTGGCTTTGGAGACGTTGCAGGAGTGAAAAATCAAGATGATGTAGAGGACGTAACCGCAGCGCTTATAGAAGGTGCCGCTCTCAAAAATAGCGTCGATGGGTTTGTGGGCAGTCAATATTACTATTACTATGATTCAAAGAGCTTTCATAAGGGGCAGGTGTGCAACGCAACCCTATTCTATTTGGTGCCACCAGAATCGGCCAATGCGGACTTGCACTTTGTTTTTGTGTACGACAAAGCAGAAATCAAGTACGAAACGCCTTGTGGCATTTTCAAGGAGGAAGAATAACGAACGGCGTTTTGGGAATTGGTGGTCTTTTGAGATTGGCGGTTTTGTTTTACGTTTTAATGCCACTGTTCATTGGCATCTGGCAGGGATCATTACCTTATTCATTGGTAATGCAAAGAAATAAACCTTGGTTGCATGCCAACGCTTAAACTGACGAAAGAATATAAACATAACAAGGATCAGAAGCAGATGCAAAAGCCGGGTCAAGCGCACAGGTTTATGCAATGAACTCTGCAACCATCTTCGTTAGCAATGTGTTGCCATTACGACAAGACCCTTGATTGAAAATATGAAGGAGCCCTGTTATGAAAACAATTCGGCATACTCACAATGGACTGTTATGGTTGTTTGTCCTTGTGCTTTCACTTTGCCTGTGTTTTGGCGCGATTGCAGAGTCTGGAACCATCTTCCCCTGGCTCACCTATACCTTGGACGTAGCGCTTGTTACTGCCGACCCTGAGGTAGTGGACTTCAAGGACGCTCCAAGCGACGGCGCAATGGTCATGGTCAAATTGGTTTCGGACTATGGAACTATCCAAACAGATGATATCAAGGAACATAGCGAGGCAATCACACTACGGGATAAAGATGGCAACGAATATCAACCCTATTCCTATCGCTTTCGCAGCGTCGATTTTGATAGCGCCACCGGCTTGTTTAGCACCAAGCCCGAACAGGACGGCTTTGAACTTTTATTCTTCCTCGATGGCAAGGATGAAAGCGTAGTCACGGGCGCAGTGCTGGTCGTTCCCACCGATGTGGTGGACGAGAACATCATCGTTGCACTAGACAAGGCGCCGCACAAAGCCACAAAAGGGGATGTGGCAGCAGAAAATGCAGAGGTCGGAGAGCCTGCCGTTGCTTCCTTTGTGCTTAGCGGAATCCGTTACACGATTTCCACCTTGGAGGACGCACCTGCTTACCAGCTTCCCAACTACATGGATGGCAAGGAGGGGCATGTAGTAGCGTTCTCCTACCCAGGAAGTGGCGCGGAAGCCGAGGACGCGAACATGCAGCTTTACTCAGGGGCTCACCTGCGCCAACCCAACGGAGATTTGGTCCCGGCCTATAGCAATAGCGACAATATCGGCAATCCCTATGAGTTGTACTTTGGCCTTTCGGATGATGTTATGTTGGCTGATTGCGTTTTCACCATTCTAGGCGACACGGGGGAAGTCGAAATTCCGCTGTACATTCTGACGGACGGGGCGGCGCAGAGCGCGGAAAGCCAAACGACCGTCAAGGCCGAAGCCGCAACGCCGGAACCGACCGAGGCGGCGACCCCAGAACCGATAGCCGAGCGCGCTCCCAACACGTTCACCCTGACCATTGAGAGCGCTACGTATGAGTTGTCGCTGGACAGCGTCGAGTATGACAGTGAAGAGAAGCAGATGGGCGTGGACGTCATTTTCTACGACCATGAGCTATTGGAGTTTGTTGTAAACAAGCAACTGGTCATGCCATTCGGGTGTGGCATCATCAGCACGAAGGACGGCTTCCTGTACACCGAGGGTATCACGGCCACAATGGCCACGCCTATGCACCTGATTTTCTACTTCAATACGAAAAACGTGCCGGATCTGGTTTGCTTCGGTAAGCTGGATGAAAATAACCACGAGGCTTCCGAAGATTTTGCTTTGGTGGATCCGGCGACAAAGGAGTTTGTCACCACATTCCCCCTGACGACGCTCTCAAACAATGAGAAAGATCCCGAGGAACTGCTCAATACCATTACCGCAGAAAATAGTGAACCCTCCACAACGGTCGCGCCAACCTTCACGCCCGTCCCGTCGGTAGCGCTTAGTGATACCGCCAGCGACACGGAGCGGATGATCGTGGACGTGTTGACCCGCTGCGCGCAGGGTGTGAAAGATGAATGGCAACTGGCCATCTACCACGCCGGTGTGAAGGACGTGCAGGCGGATCCGGCTGCGGAAGGCGTCTACACTTTCCTGCTGCGCTCCTTCGATCCAGGGCTGAAAGAGCTTGGCAAGTATCAGGACGACAACCAGACAGGGTACCTGACTCGGCTACTGGATAACACGAAGGTCTACAATCTGGCGGTATCCCTGACTCTGAACGACGGTACGTTCACGGACAAGAGCGTCAAGGCGCTGCAAAGCGCTGTGAAAAAGGCCGCTGCCGGATCCATGAATGCCTTCAAGGACAAAGGGGTACTCAAGGCTTTAACCGACGAGCTGGTTTTTAACAACTTCCCAAGCGGCATCAAGAAAGTCGACGATCTGTACGCGGTTACTACGGAATACGCCGACTGGTTAATCAATCACAACAGCACGCTGTCCAGCCTGAATGCACTGCAGTGGGTGCCGTTCTTCTACGGTCAAACCCAGCAGGCGCTGGATGTGACCGGCGGCCCGTTTGCGCTGAAGCTTAAATGCACCGGCGTGGATATGGCGGTGCTGTTGGAAAACGCCCGTGCCGACGCGCTAAATGCTCTGATGTTCATGAATTACGATCGCCGGTGGGATGACAACCACGTAGAAACCGAGTTCAGATGGGCACTGGCTGATAACGTCATCACCATGAAGAAAAAGGGCGAGGAAACCGTCACCATTACACTGAACGTGGATGGTTCCCCGTTATATGACAGCGCCTACCAGAACATGCTCAACGCCTATGCTTATGACGACGTACTGGACAATCTGAAATCCGATACCGAGAACCTGCCCGACGAAGCCGCGCTGGCTTTCCCGAAAGCGGGATGGATGAGTGGCTCCACGCGCGGTACGCAGGTGAGGATCAAGGCACCCAAGGACTCCGCCGCCTACTACGTGCAGCTTCGCAACTACAATACTGACGAAATCACCGTGGCAGGCTTCGTCCAGCCGGGTTCCACCTGCACCCTGCGCTTGCCCAAGGGAGATTACTACTTTGTAATGGCCAGCGGCTCTGTATGGTACGGCGAGGAGAAGCTGTTTGGCGACAATACCGATTTTTCGAAAACCGGACTGTTCGAGGTAATGGGCAGCAACTATTACCACACCGTAACACTGAAAGTTACGGAGAACGGTAACATGCCCATCTATGGGGCGGACGAGGATGATCTTCAATGACGTCCCTTACCCTGACCGACCCTTATCGGCATAATCCATCTTGCCCAGAAAAGGTGTCTGTCGATCACTGCGACCAGCGAACCTAAACCGGAGGCGCACGAGATATGAAGAAAATGGTATCGGTTCTTATTACCTTGATTCTGCTTCTTGGCGCTATGCCCACACCGGCTCTGGCTGATACCGAGAGCGTAACGGAGGTGGAGGCGGTCACGTCGCTGCCCATGTTGGAAGGGGTTAGGGATGTTGCGATTCTTTTCCACAACCAAAAGACCAGTTTCCCCGCCTACCCGAGAACCAATATTTGCCTGAATGAACTAGGCGCGATGTACCCTGATGCAGAAACGCTATCGCTTCACTTCAGCTCAAATTTCGGCTATTATGTTTATGCCTATATTGGGCTTACGCTACCTGAGCACCTGCGCGAGCTGACGATCACCTGTGACGACCAGCCGACCATACCGCAGCAGGAAGCGCTCGCATATCTGTTGTTAGCCGCAAAACAGCAACTGCCAGGCCTGCTTGTCAACAGTCAGCCCCTATCCAAAATCGACCCTTTGGCGGGGCTTAGCAAGGAAGACGCGAAAAAGGCTGCCATGGCCGCAACAGATGTTTTTCTGACGTTCCTAGTGAAGCGGCTACAGGCAGACCGGATACCTGCTGGGCAGGGCGAGCCGAAAGCGGAGGGGAAATTGCTGATCTATATCTACCAGGAAGGGCAGCGTTACGAGACCTCCGCCGAACGTGCCACCCCGACAGAAGATTTTTACGGCTTCCCTGCCGCGAACCTGGCACAAACGGTTGAAGAATGCGATAGGGTCGCCATCGTCTATCCGATTTATATCGAACAGGGGCAATACACAGACTATACAAAGGCATACGGAACCAAGACGATGCTTGCGCTGATCGACGTCCATGGCGATACGATGTACGATCCGATCGAAACCGCTTATACAGAGCCAAAGCAGGTCAAAGAAGGATTCGAAAGTGGATATGGCGATTTTCTGCCCGAGGAAGCAATTGCTTATCTAGCTGCACTGCTACCCTGACCAAAGCAACTTTTCAACTCAAACTCTGAGTAACAACGATGTTGACAACAGCTATATTTGACGGTAGCAATGCCATAAAAGTGTTGATGGCCAAATAGAAATAAGTGGGCATTATATGACAGTTTCCAGTCGCGTGTGTTATATTGTAACCATGCCGCATTGTCACTGTAGGCCCCCAACAAGCATAGGGCCTAAACACAAAAGAGGCTTCCAAACGATTCCTTTGAGGTTAAACTATTTGCCCAAGAGGTGTGCATCTCATCATTCCATGGTAGATTAGCCAGTTCCGAAAATGAGACTTGAACCGTTAGCAACTGTCGATTGTTGTCTGCATATATGTGGTACTTTCCCCCTCAAAGGACGAGTATCATCATCATCTGCTTCTTTCCCCCTTCCATAGCACGTTTCTGGTTTAATTCATTCTCACATCATATAAGTTATTTTAACACCTGAAAGGAGCAACAGGAGGAGCAATGTCGATGAATTAAACCGAATCCCAACGTTGCTCACCGAATAACAAACCCTTATATGACGGGCGTTAGCGGTGTTACCGTGGCTATACAAACCTCATTTACCGAACTGGCAGTTTTGTTACTATTTCAAAGCATGTTTGATGCTCCGGCTCGGAAAATAATAGATCCTAAAACGTTGAATCCTTTTGCTTTCGGATTCCACGATTTCAGCAACTTCCATACTCGGATTTTTCTGGTTGATACGGTTTGCCTCCGCATTTGACATAGCACCGCATCTTGAAGACGGAAATTCGAGACTTTTATAGCTTGCTTCAGCGGTAGTTGAACATCGAAGCATGCATTTGACCACCATGATGGTGAAAATAACCCCTCGTAATGAAAATAGAACACAATCATGAAAACAATAACCAACCACCGGCGAAGCCGGTGGTTTTTCATGTACAGGCGTAGCCCTAGACTGCCAGCCACGCCTCACGTGACGTTGGTACAGCCTGACATTTGCATGGGGTTTGTTACTTGCAACCCGTTAACGGGTTATCATAGTCATTTGCTCCCCTGCTTGATCCTCTTTTAACTGATTCTGTATATATGCGGCCACTTTCTTTGCATCCTTCCCTGCCGTGTCTATATAATAGCCTCGACACCAAAATTCTCGATTCCTATACTTGAATTGCAATGCCGGAAATTGCTCATACAGCATCAAGCTACTTTTACCTTTTAAGTAACCCATAAAACTTGATACTGCAATTTTGGGCGGTATCTCAAGCAACATGTGCACATGGTCGGGGCAGATTTCTGCTTCTATGATTTTTATCCCCTTCCATTCACACAATTGTCTGAGTATCTTTCCTATTTCCACCTTCTTCTCCCCAAAAAATACCTTTCTCCGATACTTGGGTGCAAAGACTATGTGGTATTTGCAATTCCATTTCGTATGCGCTAAACTGTTCGTGTTGTCCACCGACGGATGACCTCCTTTTGCTTTGTTGCAGTTGTCAAGCCGCAGCTTAGTATAGCAAAAGGAGTTTTTCTGTCATCATCAACGCCAGAAGACTTTAGGGGAAGCACTGGCCTAGCCAGTGCTTTTCGATATGCAACAAAAACCGCCCAAATCCTTTGATTTAGGCGGTTTCAATGGTCGAGGTGACAGGATTTGAACCTGCGACCTTTTGGTCCCGAAACATGTATAAAATCGAAGTGTCATGTGATTTTGTATAATCGCTAGCGTTAGGTTATAAAGGCTTTCCCCATCATAAAAACGCTTGACACGAAGGCCATACGCCTTGCAAAGATTATACATGTTTTCCCCACGTTTTCCCCGGTAGTATTTTGTAAAGAGTGCGCATACCGCTTGTTATATCAAACAAATAATGCACATATTGAAATGTGTGTTACATGTGATACATACGATACAAAAAAGATCCCTTCATATAAAGCACCCTGTAACACTAACTTTATTTTAGTAACACTTATATATTATATATGTTACAAGATATTCAACCCCCCTGCAAAAATCAATCCTACCAGACATGCTGTAAGCGACAGAGCCCGTCCGGTGTACGCCCCCTTACGAGCAACCCCGAACAGGCGGGGGGATGTGCAAAAAGGAAATAAAACAAACCATAAATAACAAACAGCGTATTCTAAAAATCGCGACCCTTATAAAACCGTGTTGCCCGCGCCCTTAATGATCGCGCGTCTTGCCATGGCCCCGGATGAACCGGGTGCCCCGCACCCCATATCATATGTTTACGCGGCGCTTCGCGCCTCTACGCTGCGTAGGGTAGGGTTGCCCGCGTCTATCGTTGTACAACAAAAAAGCCGCCTCGATGCTATCATCGAAGCGGCTTTTACATATTCGTATTCGACTGTCTAGGTTATCGAGCACTCACGCTTAACCAGAAACCGTAACATTCAGCGCTTCCTTCACCCCGGCCGAGATCTGCTGCAAATCCAGCTCCACCCACTTGGCCTTAAGTGCCTGCAGCACCTCGTCGCTCTTGATCCAGCCCCTGCTCTCCATGATCGTCAAGGCCAGCTGCAGCTTCTCCTCGCCATTAAACCTGCCTACCACGCCTTCGGCATACTCCACGGCCACTTGTGCGGCCGTAAGCAGGTTCTTCTGCTTTAGCCAGGGCACGGCAGCATTCTTCAACCAGGGCACCACATAACTTTTCACGGCCCACGTGGCCAGCGCGCCCAGCGCGGACAGGATACCACACAGCACCCAGACCACCACTTGCGTGCCCACCTCAGCCTTGTCGATCGCCGTTTCGGCCACCGCATAGGTACACAGCAATACCAGCACCAGCGCCAATAGTAACGCGATAATCTTTTTCATGGAATAGATCTCCTTTCGGTCAGCCGGCTGCATCAGTATCGCTGCCGGTGTTTTGTTGGAACAGATGGTACTTGCTTGCAAAGAACTTCTCCGAAACCGAATTGCCGGAATAGAGCGCCTGCACAAACGCCAGCGCTTCCAATGCGCCCTGCAGCGCCTTCAGCTGGCATTCGGCATCATTGCCGATGGCGCCTCTGGCCAGAAGGTACAGCCCGACGATCAGCATGTCGCTTACTGCGTTGGCGATCTTGGACCATTGCACATGATGGCGTCTAGTACGCTGCTGTTTCGGCTTCTGCCTTACGGATACTGGCATAATCCATCATCCTTTCTATGGGGAATATGGCGCGTTAGGCGCGCTTTGCGCCAAGCAGCTGGTCAGGCTGCCGTGCGAGCGCGCCGCCCTTGCGAGGATGGGCGCAAGCGGCTGCCCTTCTAGGGCGCGCCGGAACAGGCTTACTCTGGCCGCGCGTGAGGGTCGATTCGGTCGATCCGCTTATGGGCCTGTTTGGCGCTCTCCTCCACCCGGGTCACCCGCTCCGCTAGGCTTTGGATGGTAGCCCCCTGGCTGCGGAAGTCCGCGCGGATGTCGATCACGCCGCTGCTCACATTGGCGATCACCACGCTCTGCTTTTGCATCTCGGTATTGAGCTGCGCCAGCTGCTTGGAAACCTCCTCGGCTTCCTTGGCTTCGACTCGGGCGTCCACCAACTCAGTGCGACTCTCGTCCCGCTGATCCTTGGTATCATTGCGCCGGGCGTTGCGAATGTTGTAGAAAATGGATACCGCTAACGACAATAATGTCAGCCCCAGCACAACGTTTTCAACGGTTAGTTGCATCGGATTGCCCTCTCTTTTGGTAAGCATTCGGCGCCACCACAAGGCGCTCTGATGGATTTTCCCATGGTCGATAGCCCTTTCGGTCGTTGCTTGTCTGCAAAACGCCGCAGAAAGGCGCCTAGAATAGCCGCATCTGCGCCATTTCAGCGTCCAACCGTTCCTTGGCCAACGCATAGTAGGTTGCGTCCAGCTCGAAGCCTACGAAGGGCAATCCGGCACGGTGGCAGGCGATCAGGCTGCTGGCACTGCCCACGTGCGTATCCAGGATGCGATATCCTGGCTTTGAATAATGCTGCAGGATCCATGTATACAGCGCAATCGGTTTTTGCGTCGGGTGGAAGCGCGGATCTCCGGGTTTGCCTTGCGAGGGCATCTCAATCCACTTGGCGTTGGCGTTGAAACTGGTCCAGGCGTATTCGCACATGGCCATGGTGAAGTTTTCGCTGATGGGCTTTCGCCATACCAGAAAACAGCGCGTCGGCGGCAGATCGAAGTAATTGCCACCCCAGATGATCTGGTTCTGGCTCACGCGCGCCAGCTCGTCAAAGTATTCCGGAGGCGGCGCCACATCCCAGTTGCGCATATCGGGTCTAGGGCAGTCCCTCGTCTGGCAGTACTTGCTCGCCCACGTCCCGCCGGTCCGTGTCGCCCGGATCCCCTGCGCACAGATGGTATCGGTCAAACAGCCCGCCGAATCGTCCCCGTTTTCGCTGCTCCCACTGGCTACCCGCCGCCCCGGATCTTGGTTGTATCGTGATCGACGGATCCGCCACCGTAAGGTGGATCCACGATCGCCAGGTCAAAATATTGATCAGGAAATTCCTTCATGCCCGTCATGCAGTTCATGTGGTAGAAACCGAAGTCCAGCATTGCTCTGAAACACCTCGCATTTTCCGTTCCCCAGGAACTCACACCCCCGGCAACAGTCGGGTGCTGCAACGGGAGTTATGCAGGGCGCGCGGATCATACAGCTTCTACAGGCAGGGTGTTCGGCCTTACAAATACACTCCTCGCACCTCTTTAGCATAGTAGCGCCTTTCTTATTCCTGATTTGTCTCCATGGCCGCCCTGCGTGCTTCAGCAAGCGCCGCCCAAGTCTTTTGGCCAACAACGCCGTCAATGGTCAACCCATGATCGCGCTGGAACACCTTCACCATCGCCTCGGTGGTCGGGCCGAAATCATGGTCGACCGATAGCATGAAGCCCAGATCCACCAGCCACGTCTGCAGGCGTTCCACAGCACCACCCTTGCAACCCCGCTTGATCAGGTAGAATCTGGACGTATCCACCGCTGTATCTGCCGTCGAACCTTGTACCGTTGCTGAAGCAGCCTCGCTGGCCACCGTCGCCGCGGTGGACAGCAGTGCGTTTTTGGTGTCCGTCAGCCCGTAGCCCACCCAGGGCAGCAGCCCGATCATGTTCCAGCCGCCATTGATCGCTTTCCCGGCAAAGTTGCTTTCAACAACCTTCTCACGGCTGGCACTGGCTGCGATGCTGGTATATTTGCCCCATACCAGCCCCATATGGCTCGCGTCGCCGTTTTCGTCATTGTATTTGTCGTTGTGCCCTGCCGTCCAAATGAACAGCGCCGCGCCCCCGGGAATGCAGCCAAACGCTTTGATACACTCAGCAGGCATTCCGCGCCACACACATGCGCGCCAGTGCGCATTGCTCCCAGCAAGCCCGCATTCTTTTTTGGGGACGCCTGCCTGAATCAGGCAATATTCTATCATCCCCTGGCAGTCCATCCCCTGAAGGGTCATCCCGTTTTTCACGTAAGGGATCTCGGCCGTCTTGATGTACTCCAGCAGCTTTTCCCCTTGCGCGATCAGCGCGGCATTGGTAATCTTGGATGACATATCGTTTCCTCCAATCTAAAAGGCGAGCCATGCAGCTCGCCCGGTAACGTTGAATAAGGGCGGGTGAATACCCCGCCCTATGTTTACACCGCCAGTTCCGGCAGGCCGCTGTCGATCAGGATTTCCCGTACCTGTTCTTTAAGCGCTGCGGGTACCGCCGAAAACGCCGTTTTGCCTAGGATCACGCGCTGGGCAAAGAACATCGCCATCATAATCACATCCCCTTTCAAAAGGAATTGCAATAAAAAGAGCCGCACCCAGTCGAGCGCTGCTCCGATTGCCCGGATCACTGGTACACCTGCGTTGCCATTTCCGCGATGCAGTCCTCCATAAACTCTCCACGATCCGACAATGCCTGCACCTGAGCTTTCAGAAGGACGTTTTCAGCATTGATCTGCTCGATGTCACTGGGTGTAGGGTG
>Ga0302293_10000074_pt1 | contig 59920 bp, 53 predicted proteins | sample III_Fen_N2_2_FD_198758 | JGI IMG/M metagenome (GOLD analysis project Ga0302293, IMG submission 198758) | Peat permafrost microbial communities from Stordalen Mire near Abisko, Sweden - III_Fen_N2_2 | ecosystem: Environmental > Terrestrial > Soil > Wetlands > Permafrost | place: Sweden: Abisko...
AGCGCAAAATGGGTACAAAGCCAAGCGCCATGAACGGCGTGAGCACCAGCCCGTAATAGCGGTACCCCTGGCCGCCCACATAGATTGCGCAGGCGAGTAAACCCGCCATCAGCAGCACATTGATCTTTTCAATCGGGCGTGCCTGATCGCGTTTTTGCAGCAGAAACCATCCCAACCCGAGCGCGATGAGCAGCGCGATCTGCGGGTTGCGATAGGAAAACGCACCGACGCTTTTGATGATGACATACACCACGCTCAGAATGGAGGAGCCCTCCGTCGTCGCGTAGCCGAATATATTCATATAGAAGTAATAATGGAAGAAATCCCCCAGCGCCCCGTTGAGACCAAAATAGATCACCCAAGGGATGCCCGTGGCGAACATCACGGCTAGGAACAAGGCGCTTGCCGAAAACGCGCGCTTGACCTGCTTTGCCATGAGTTGGGAAATGACGATCACGCCCATCCAGGCGATATAAAACGCAAGAAACGTAAACTTACCAAAGAGCATCACGCCCGCAAACAGCGCGTTTCGCGCAATCATTTTGAGCGGCACCGGTTCGGGATAGGTTTTTTTAAAGTAACGCAGTGTGTCGTAAAGCGACCATGCAAACAGCGGCATCATCAGCTCTTCCAAACTGCCGCCATGGGAAAAGCTCAGGCTGCCGAGGATAAAAGCGGAGAGAAACGGCAACGCCAGAAATGCAAATTTCTCGGCATAGAGCGCCACGATGCGATACGCCGCATAGAGGAAGAACGAGAACGCAATCGTCTCGATGATATAAACGCCGAAGAAGGAAGTCCCCGAAATCAGAGAAGCTAGACCGAATAGCAGAAACGCAACCGGCCCCTTTTGATCGTAGAGATCGACGTAGGGCACGTATCCGTGCATCATACCCTTGCCGATGGTAAAGTAGATGTTTGCGTCCACCCACTCATTGAGTGGATAGAGCGGCGAGCTCTTCGTGCAGAGGAAGAGAAACACCGCCGCAAACAGCAGGCAAATGGGATATACGGTTCTTTTGTTCACGGCTTTACGCGTCAGCTCCATGATACGCTCTCCCAACTCTCGTTTGTGGGTTTCAACCCTGTCGGATCAATACGAATCATTATTATACTCATTTTCACGCGCGCACGCAACCTTTGCCCAAGTTACGGAGTATTATAGGTGAAGCAAACAGAAACAGAGCCTGTTTCCCAGTGCTTTTGGGGATTCAAAATGATATTTGCTTCCTATCCTATTGGTTTGTACAATAGTGTTATGGTTCGATTTGTTTTCGACGAAAAAGCAGCGAACGTATTTCGACCAAACATTCCTATTTGTAAGAAAACCAAATAAAACGCAAACTTGGAGGAATACAACCATGAAAAAAATCATCGCACTCACTGCACTTATTTTAACCGGAGCTATGCTGTTAACCGCTTGCTCGGCGGGCAGCGCGGCTAAATCAGACTTGATCTACCGCGGCGAGCTCACCAGCATTTCGGAGGACGGCAGCATTCTCGTCACGCAGGTTGCGGGCCATAACTACGGGCAAGCCAGCATCCTCTTTCACGTCAGCGACAGCATCGCAAAAGAACTTGGCGACACGCTAGCGCAGGGCGCGTTTGTCGAGGTGCACTATGACGGCAAGCTAACCCGCTCTCTCCCCGCGCAGGGCACGGCAACCAGCATCACCGTCATTGCAAGCTACAGCGAGGGCATCGTGCAAAACGGCACTATCCTGAGCGTCCTGGTGGGCAAGGACGGCTACAGCCTATCCCTACTTCCACTGGGTGAAGAGAAAAAGGATGATTTGAGCAACACCATCACGCTCACGGTTCCTATGTTTACGCTGGAAGGGCTGACCGGGAAAGACCTTGTCGAGGGTCTGAAAGTTTCCGCCGTCACGATAGGCATCGCCGCCATGAGTTCACCCCCGATCATGCAAGCCGTCGCGCTGTTGCCATATACAGAGTAATCACAGTTTCGAACAATCGAGCTCAAAAACGCTGAAGCTTTTCGCTTCAGCGTTTTTTGTGCCCTCACGCCCTCTTTTCGATCTTAAAAAAGCAATTGCACGCCTCGCAAAATCCTCTTGACAGCTATATCGGCAAGCGATATAATACTATTACGGTTTCCGATATATCGAATAACGTAATATAAGTGTTTGGAGAGGTTGCACATGCCTGAAAGTTCCGAAAGAGGTGCCTTGACGGAGGCGGTACTCTATATTTTACTGGCGCTCTATACGCCGATGCACGGGTATCGAATCATGCAAACGGTTCGAGAGTTGAGCTACGGCAGGGTCGATCTCGGCGCGGGAACGCTGTATGGCGCGATCAACACCCTGTTGGAGAAAAAGTGGATTCAACCCGTGGCGGGAGAACTGGATTCGCGCAAGAAGGAATACGAGATCACGAATCTGGGAAAATCGATGGTAGAAATCGAGTTGGCGCGGCTCAAAGAGTTGCTGCAAACGGGAAAAAATATTGTTGAGGGTAACAAACTATGAAATATATCGTTCACAAGGCGTATTGGGATTATGAAAAAGAGGAGCAGTGGCTCAACGAGATGTCCGCCAAGGGGATGGCGTTTACGGACTACTCCTGGTGCCGTTATGTGTTTACGGATGCGCCAAACAGTCAATACATCTACCGGATTGAGCTGCTGGAAAATCTACCGACGCACCCGGAGAGCATTGCCTATCTGCGGTTTTTGGAAGAGAACGGCGTGGAATACGTTGCCAGCTATATGCGCTGGGTTTATTTGAGAAAACCCGCGTCGGAAGGCCCGTTTGATCTCTACACGGACATCGACTCCAAGATTAAGCATTATAAGAGGATCAACTACTTCTGGACATTTTTCATGATCATGGAGTTTGTTGCGGCATTTGGAAACATCGCCATCGGGATCACGAATCTGTTCATTGGCGAGCGCCTCGGGAATTTTTCCTACGGCAATCTGATCATCGGCAGCATCACGCTTGCATTCGGGCTATTGTTCCTCGCCCTCGATATCCCGATTCGCAGGAAGATTAAAAAACTGCGTCAGGAAAAAGCGATCCACGAATAGTTCTCGGAGGAACGCGTACCTATTCTTTGTCTCGTAAAAGATAAACAAACAAAAAGCCTCTCTTGTCCGAGAAGTCGGAATAAGAGAGGTCTTGTTTATTGTTGCTAGATGAAAACGCTGTATTTGAATGCTCTTATAAAAAATTATTTTAAATAAGAAGCAAAAAACTCCTCTATCTGGACCGCATAAATATAAAAGATTACCAAAATTCAGCAAGAAAAACCTCTTTTACCCGGACAGCCGAAATAAAAGAGGTGATTTCTTTTGTTAAAAAAGTATTAGTTGCCGCGACTAACCTTGCCGGAGCGGAGGCACCGCGTGCAAACATTCATCTTTGTCGGTCTCCCGTCAATGACAACATGCACGCCCTGGATGTTCGGCGCCCAGCCGCGCTTGGTCTTGCGGTTGGAGTGGCTGACCAGATTGCCGGACATGACACCCTTGTTGCAGACTTCACAATACTTACCCATGCGAATAGTCCACCTCCTTGATAAAAATCGAACAGAACAATATTACCACGCGCTTTGACGCTATGCAAGCCTTATTTTCCTGAAAAGAGTCCTATATCCCATATCGTCAGCCTCGTTTCTCTTATATCGAGATATCTTTGGCGATAGTCGACTTCTTTTTAACGATACTGCGTTTTTCGAGGCGATTTCTGTTGGTTTTCACTTGTCAGTTCATCTCCGGAAAGCCGATCTGCCGCAACGCCTCGTAGACCACAAGCGCTACGCTGTTGCTCAGGTTTAACGAGCGAAGCCCCTCGCGCATGGGAATCCGCACCGCGTCCTCGCCTCTACGCGCAAGCAGCGCCTGACCAAGTCCAGCCGTCTCCTTGCCGAAGACGAGAAAATCCCCATCTTGGTACACTACATCCGAATAGCTTTTCGTCGCGTGCGTGGAGAGCAGGAAGAACCGCGCCTCCGGGTACGCTGCCTCTACCTCGGCAAAGCTGTCATGGTAGGTGATGTCAAGCTCGTGCCAGTAGTCCAAACCCGCGCGCTTGAGTTGCTTGTCTTCCACCGAGAATCCCAGCGGGCGAACGAGGTGCAGCTTTGCCCCCGTCACCGCGCAGGTGCGCGCGATGTTGCCGGTGTTTTGCGGTATCTCCGGCTCAACGAGTACGATATGAAACAAGTTCGGTTCCTCCGAAATTCAATATAAGAGTGTAGCTTTCGTTTGATCAGTTGGCGGTTAACGTGATTGCGTCTATCGCTGACAGCTCTTCCGCGCTAAACGTGCTCGCGTGGAGAATGCCCAGGTTTTGCACGACCTGCTCCGGCGTGGAAGCGCCGATGAGCACGCTGGTTACCTGCTCGCTGCGCAGCACCCAGCTCAGCGCGAGTTCGGATAGGCTCTGCCCACGCGAGAGCGCAACCTTGTTGAGCGCGCGGATCTGACCCAGTTTTTCTTGAGTGAGTTGTTCGCGCTTCAAAAACGGCCCACCCTTGCCGATGCGGCTGTCCGCAGGCACGCCGTCGAGATAGCGGTCGGTCAAAAGCCCCTGCGCCAGCGGGCTAAAACAAATGATGCCGAAACCGACATCGGCAGCTGCCTGCTCCAGCGCGTCCGCCTCAATATGGCGATCGAAGATAGAGTAACGCACCTGATTGAGCACAAACGGGCAATGCAGTTCGTTTAGAATCGCGGCGGCTTTGCACGCGGTTGCGCTGTCATAATTTGAAAGCCCCGCATAGAGCGCCCTGCCGCTCTTCACCGCCGTGTCGAGCGCGAGCATGCTCTCCTCCAGCGGCGTGTTTTTGTCCATCCGGTGGTGATAAAAGATGTCCACATAAGGAATTCCCAAACGATTGAGGCTTTGATCAAGGCTCGCGAGCAAATACTTGCGGCTACCCCAGTCGCCATAAGGCCCCGGCCACATCGTGTACCCCGCCTTGGTGCTGATGATCATCTCGTCACGATAGGCTGAGAATTCTTCTTTTAAAATGCGGCCGAAGTTCGTCTCCGCACTGCCGGGTAGAGGGCCATAGTTGTTAGCGAGGTCAAAGTGCGTTACGCCCCGGTCAAAGGCCGCAAAGCACATGCTTTTCATATTCCGATAATCGTCGTTCGTGCCGAAATTATGCCAAAGCCCCAGTGAGAGCAGCGGCAGTTTCAGCCCGCTTTTGCCGCAGTTGCGGTAAATCATCTCATCATAGCGATGTTCGTTTGCGATATAGGACATAATATGCCTCCTGTATGGCGTTTTTATAAATCAGGGCTGTTTTGTACGTGTTCCTATCTTTTATTGTAACATATTACAACGTGATCCCCAAGCAAGCCGCGCGATAAACCACGCGCAATCTGTTCATCAGAAAAACAGTCGCGTCAAAACGTTCATATAAAAATAAGAAAACGTTCATTGACTTTTTCGCGCAAATACAGGAAAATGAGGAGCGTCGGCGGCAAAAAGCGAAAGTGAATCTCGCGGCGTATAAGCTGATATTTTAAATATTCGGAGGACAAACTGTGATCACCAAAGTACCCGTAGCCACCATCGAAATGCAGACCGGCAGCATCATCAAAATGGAGCTGTATTACGATATCGCGCCCAACACGGTCAAAAACTTCGTCACCTTAGCCAACAAAGGTTTTTACGACGGAACCATCTTTCACCGCGTGGTGAAGAACTTCGTCATTCAGGGCGGCGACCCGACCGGCACCGGAACCGGCGGCCCCGGATACAACATCAAGGGTGAATTTTCCAACAACAAGCACCCCAACCATCTCAAGCATGAGCGCGGCGTGGTCAGCATGGCGCGTCAGGGCAACCCCTACAATCCCCCGGCAGCATACAACTCGGCAGGCAGCCAGTTCTTCATCCTCCATGCGGACGCGAACTATCTCGACAAAGATTATGCGGCGTTTGGCATGGTGGTTGAGGGAATGGACGCGGTGGACGCCATCGCAACCTGCGTCACCGGTGTACAAAGCAAGCCAATCGTGGAGCAAAAGGTAAAGACCATCCGCGTGGAAACTTTTGGCGAAGAGATCGGCGAACCGGAGACGATTCAGGACTAAATCTGTCGCTTTCGCTTAAAATCCGCATGCAATCGCGGTAAAATTTGTACTTCACGTTCAAAGTCTATTGACAGAAACGCGCCAATCTGCTAAGATACATAAAAATCTTTATGTATTTTGGCGGATCGGCGCGTGTTTTTTTTTACGTCTGTTCACGCCGGGATAAATCTCGAATGGGAAGTGATGTTTGTGGCACATTTTGCCATTGCCGAGGCGGTATCGGAGCTATATAAAAATCTTCGGCTCTCGCATTACCGCAACCTCTTCGGTCATCTACGCGAAAAAGCGGGTAGCCTGAGCGCGACCGAGGCGTTTTCCGTAGAGGTCATCTATCTACTGGATCGCCCGACCATCGGCGAATTTGCTGACTTTATCGGTATCTCTCAGCCAAACGCCAGCTACAAAGTGAACGCCCTCGTCACAAAGGGTTATCTGGATCGCGTCAGCAACGACGACGACCACCGTGAAGCACACTTGCACGTGACAAAAAAATTCCTCGACTATTACGGTCGCCAGTTGCCGGACATGAAAAGCGCAGTATCATCCGCGCTTACTTCGTTTACCGAGCCGGAGATTCAGTTACTCTCCCGCCTCTTTGGCAAACTCAACCACCACCTCGCCACGCAGGCTTAATTCAAGATTTCGGCAAAGAACTTTCCAACGTTCGCTTCGCCGCCTGCCGCGGGTATGGACGGCGCATCATCAATCTGAATTTCGGGGGGAAAGAATGGATTTATTTGAAAAGTGCGGCCGTATGACCGCGGTGAAAGAAACCCGCGAAGCGGGCATTTACCCGTATTTTCACGCGTTAGAATCGCGCCAGGACGTCGAGGTCATGATGGAAGGCAAGCGCCGCATCATGCTCGGCTCCAACAACTATCTGGGGCTCACCACGCATCCGGAAGTGGTCGAGGCGGGCATTAAGGCTATGGAGCGTTACGGCTCCGGCTGTTCCGGCAGCAGATTTCTCAACGGCACACTTAGGATGCATCTGGAAGTCGAAGAAGAGCTCGCGCGCTTTTTGAACAAGGAAGCGGTCGTCACCTTCTCCACCGGATTCCAAAGCAACCTCGGCATCATCAGCGCCATCGTCGGCAAAGGCGACTATGTCATCTGCGACAAAGAAAACCACGCTAGCATCTACGATGGATGCAAGCTTTCATACGGCACGATGGTGCGCTATCGCCATGCGGATATGGAGCACCTTCGCCATACGCTCGAGCAGATTCCCGACACGGCAGGCAAGCTCATCATCACCGACGGCGTGTTCAGCATGGGCGGCGACATCGCCAACCTGCCGGAGATCGTTAAGCTCGCCAAAGAGTTCGGCGCGCGCGTGATGGTAGACGATGCGCATGGCCTCGGCGTCATCGGCAAGGGTGGGCGCGGCACCGCGAGCCACTTTGGCCTTGAGGACGACGTGGATATCTACATGGGTACGTTCAGCAAGTCGCTGGCAAGCCTTGGCGGTTATATGGCCTCGAGCCTCGAAGTAGCCGAATATGTGCGCCACACCTCCAGACCCTTCATCTTCTCCGCCTCCATGACGCCCGCAAGCTGCGCCTGTGCGCTGGCCGCGCTGCGCGTGCTGGAGCGCGAGCCGGAGCGCGTCGCCCGTCTGCAGGAAATCTGCCGCTATGTGCGCGCGGGGCTGACGGAACGCGGAATCCCGCATAAATACACCGCAGATGTGCCGATTATCCCGATCTATACTTATGAGACCATCCGCACGTTGACCATCGCAAAGATGCTTTACGATGCGGGGGTCTACGTGAACCCCGTGCTGCCGCCAGCAACACCTCCGTCGGAGTGTCTGCTCCGCACGAGCTACATGGCGACGCTGAAAGAGCCGCTTCTCGACGAGGCGATGGACATCATGGCAAGCGTTCTAACGGAGGAAGCAAAATGAAACGCGTCTGCATTCTAACCGGCGGCAGCAGCGGCATCGGCAAAGCGACCGCTGAACTTCTCGCAAGCAATGGTTTCACCGTTTATGAGTTCAGCCGCAATGGCGCGGATGCGGATCACATTCGCCACATCACGGCGGACGTAACCGATGCCGAGCAGGTGAAAGCCGCAGTTTCGCAGGTTCTCGCTACCGAAGGACAGATCGACCTCTTGGTCAACAACGCAGGCTTTGGCATCTCTGGCGCGGTGGAATTCACCGACCCAAAGGAAGCGTTTTCTCAGCTCAACGTCAACTTTTTCGGTTCGCTGCACTGCATTCAGGCAGTCTTGCCCACGATGCGCGCGCAAAAAAGCGGACACATCGTCAATATTAGCTCCGTAGCAGCGCCGATCGCGATTCCTTTTCAGGCGTTTTACAGCGCGACAAAGGCCGCAACCAACTCCCTCACCCTCGCGCTGCGCAACGAATTGAAGCCCTTTGGTGTTAAGGCTTGCGCGATTTTGCCGGGCGACGTGAAGACGGGCTTTACCGCCGCGAGAAAAAAGAGCGCAGCAGGAGCGGATGTATACGGAACGGCGCTCGATCACGCGGTGAGCGTCATGGAGCACGACGAGCAGAACGGCATGCCGCCTGTCATGGTCGCAAAGGCAGTTTTGCGTGCGGCAAACGCAAAGAACCCGATGGCATTTGCCACCGTCGGATTCCAGTATCAGGTGTTTGTACTCTTGAGTAAACTACTGCCCGCGACCTGGACCAACGCGTTGGTCGGCATGATCTACAAATAATCTTTTTTTCGTAACCAGCATTACCGTCTTCGAAAGAGGACGGTTTTTTTTTGCAATCTGTCAAAGACATTGTCGCTTCTATCACGCACTCGTTCTGATTTTGCATGGTAGTCTGCCGATGCCAAAACAGGAGAAGTTGAATGCTGATGAAAGCGCAGCCGCAGCGAGACGGTGATGGTGTCGCTCAGCCACCGCAGGGCGGCGGTAGCACCACAGCAGGCGGGGCAGGACGGCAACCGCCAGTTCTCGCCGCCGGGCGGCGCAGAGGGCGTGAGAGAGGGTCGCGAGGAAGGCGGTTCCACAAATGCCGCGTTGTTGATTGCGCAGTATGTGAGCATTATCACGCTCTTTGCCGCGGCGACGTTCGGCGTCGTGATGCTGATCGGCAAGCGGAAAAAAACGGGACAAGATGAAACGGCGATTGTCCCCGCCATCATTGCCGAACCCGAAGGGGATATTCCGAAAGAATAAATTGAATGAGGCAGGATATGAGGAGCCCCCGGTCGCAGGTTGCGGTCGGGGGCGTAATTTTTTTGCATCCGTTCTTGACTAATATTCTAGCTTCATTTTAATGTTAATTTCTCCATATCAAGATGCATTGTAGTCTGTTGGGAGGGCATGATAAAGCTTTTTGTTCTCGCCTTAAGTGGGACATTCTTTCGACCGTTATTGAACGGGCCAGTTAATTCGATGGCCTCAGTTTTTACTTCGACCGCATCGTTACCCATCAACGTTTTAAAATATTGCACTTTCTCTCGATCCGAACATTTAACCAACCATGGGACACGAGGAATTATATCTTTAAGCAGCGCGGTGTTCTCGTTTTCGTCCCATTCTTTTTGATATTTTGTTCTTAAATCGTTCGCTTTTTCGATGTCCATATCTTCCAACAGGATTTTTATAAACCCGTTTTCCATATCAGAATAAATTGATTCAAGTTTTCTGTGCAGCGGACCAAGTGTATCTACGCGTTTCGAATATGGAAGCAACCCGTTGATCAACTGAATGACCTGAGAAACGGCAATCCCAATAGCCCAGATATCGGTGTGCGTCTGCCAGATTGCCCAATTTGCAACGAAATCTGCGGTTAGAATTGTAAGGGCAATTTTTAAAAAATTGTCAACTCTATATGCATGTCCAAAGTAAGCTTTATAGTATAATAGTTCAAATTTGCTCTGAGTAAGCATGTTAAGATATAAATCTCGCATCAACATAGTCTTCTTGCCCCTTTCTAAATTATGCCACCATAATACAGCTATTTCATATAATGTCAATGTCATATTTTGTTTATTTGAAAGAATATAATTGCAACATTTCGATAATTATCAGATTTTAATTGCTTTGTTGTTAAGTTACTTTTTGCTAATTCACTGTTATTTTACGTATTCTCAGTTATCTTAATCTTGTCACGTACTCGTTCGAAAAAATAACAAAAATCGCACCCCAAATGGGATGCGATTTTTGTTTTTGGAGCTGATGAGCAGATTCGAACTGCCTACCTATGTCGCCTGCGGCGACAAACAGAGGAACTCTGGGCAGCCATAAATGTCTGCCCGTTCGCGCCTGAAATCGATCCACAGGATCGATTTCTGCCTGCGGCAACGGCGCTCACCTCATTACCAAGATTACTAAGATCGAGTGATAAACAACCCAATCTGCACTACAACGCAAAAAACAAAAATCGCACCCCGTTTGGGATGCGATTTTTGTTTTTGGAGCTGATGAGCAGATTCGAACTGCCTACCTCCTCATTACCAATGAGGTGCTCTACCGACTGAGCTACATCAGCGCTGCAACGAACATTATAGCGAAGCTAGCCGTTCATTGCAAGTATTAATTTCGGCAAAACCGAATCTTACTCCTCTACGCGGATCATGCTCTCCACCTTATTGACGCACGCAAGCGCTTCAACTTTCTTGAGCGCTTCATTTACGCCAAACTCGCTTGCCGCATGCGTGAGGAACGTAATGCGCGAAGTCACGCCATCGTTTTCCCCAAGCTGGATGACGCTCTTGAGCGACACGCCCTGTTCGGCAAACGCCGCGGCGATATTCGCCATCGTCCCCGGCTTATCCGCCACGTTGAGGCGAATACAATAGATGCAGCGGAAATCCTTTACCAACTCAATTTCACTGCTCATGCTAGCTTCGTTGACAAACGTCATATATTTATGCTGTTTTTCGTGATGGCAGGCATACACGATGTCGCTCACCACCGCGCTCGCGGTCGGCATACAGCCCGCGCCACGCCCGTAGAGCATCACGTCATCCACCGCGTGCCCGGTGAGGAAGATGGCGTTAAACACGCCGCGCACACTTGCCAGCGGGTGCGTCATCGGGATCATGGTCGGATGCACGCGCACCTCGATCTTGTTGCCGTCCTTTTTGCCGATGGCGAGCAGCTTAATTCGGTAATTGAGCAGCTGCGCCGTCTCAAAATCCGCCTTGGTCAGCTTGGTGATCCCCTCGCGGTAAATCACCTCGATGGGCATATGCGCGTGGAAGGACATCGACGAGAGGATGGAGAGCTTATACATCGCGTCATAGCCCTCTACGTCCGCCGTGGGATTCGCCTCGGCGTAACCCAGCGCCTGCGCTTCCGCGAGTGCCCCCTCGAAGCTCTGGCCGTTCTCGGTCATCTGCGTGAGGATATAGTTTGTCGTGCCGTTGATGATGCCCATCACGCGGGTGATGTTGTTGGCTTGCATGGAGTCGAGAATCGTGCGGATGATCGGTATGCCGCCGCCGACCGTCGCCTCCAGATACAGCCCGGCGCCGGTCGCCTTCGCAGCCTTTTCAAACGCGGGCCAGTTCTTGCTCATGACCTCTTTGTTGGAGGTGACGACCGTCTTCCCCGCCTCCAGCGCGCGGATGATAAACGTCTTTGCCGGCTCAATGCCGCCCATGCACTCGACCACAACCGCGATGTCAGGGTCAGAGATGATCTCTTCAAACGATGTGGTAAACAGCGCGCGCGGCGCCATATTGAGATTTGGTTCGTGTTCAAAGTCCCGCACCAGAATTCGCCCGACCGAGAGCTCAATGTCCTCGCGATGCGCAATCTGCGCGCCGTTTTCGCTGATGATGCGGTAGACCCCGCTGCCAACCGTGCCAAAGCCCAATAGGGCTACATTAAAGTGTTTCACATTTCCTCCTATGTGTGTCTCTCAAAAGAAACACCAAACGTTATTCTTAATTTTATTTATCATCTAATATGTTATCGTCTCTCGCTCAAAAAGAGCGCCCGCAAGCGCTCTTATGTAAAAGCGTTTGATGCAAAAGTTACTCGGAAAGCGCGGCTCCGATTGCGGTCGCAAACGCCGCATGGTCGGGCACGATGAACTTGACGTTGTGAAGCGCTGCAACTTCGTTGAGGCTGCGCTGCGCAATCGGCCAGTCCGTAATCGTACCGACCATCACAATAGTTCGAGTCAGGTGCCGCTTAGCCGCGAACACCGCCATCACGCCGATGGATTGGAAGATCATATTGCATAGGCCCGCTGCGATATCCGCGCGAAGTGACTGCTCATTGAGCTTGCTCATGTTGGCGACGGTGGCGCTGGGCGTCAGGTGCGACAGCGTACCTTCATATACATCCTTGAGCTGCAGGTCGATGGCGTGTAGATCGCCACTCGCTGCGAGCGTTTGCAGTTCGTCCATATCGTCCGTATCGCAAAGCGTGCTGCTAAGCCCCTTGAGCATCCCGCCGCCGAGACCGGTGCCGCCGATATGCCACGCGCGAATCGGTGTGATGCGCGTAAACGAGGTGCCAGTGCCAATGCTCACGACAAGCGTGTTGAACTTTCGAGAGAGCTTGGTCGCCCCGCGGGAAACGGAGACAAACTCGTCCCGCCGTACGGTCGGGATGCCATGCAGGTTTCCCTGAATAAACGTGGAACCGACGCCGGTAATCGCGATGCGCTTGACGCCCGCGTAACCAAAGGTTTCGAGTGCGTCCTCAAAGCTCTGTTCGTCCGGCTTACGATATTCCTTCACGCATTTGCCGTTTTTGACCAGCGCGAATTTCGTTGTGGAGGCTCCGATGTCGATGCCCAACACAAGCTCGCGCGGGCTGATGGCCGCGACGATCACCGGCACAAGCAGAACGGCCGCTACGAGCTCGATAGAGCCGTTTACGCCAATCAGCGTGGCGTAGATGGTGCCGAGTAGCGGCAAGCCCGTGAGCATCACCGAGAAGAGCTTGAGCGCCGAGAGAACGAGAACGGTATTGGTGAGCGTTGCCGCAGCGGCAGAGAGCCCCGCGACAAGTCCGGTACGCAGGCGGAGTTTGCGCAGCCCCTGCGCCGTGAGGCCGGCGATGATGCCGACGGCCACGCGCGGAACGAGCGAAATCAGCGGGTTAATAAACGGCGCCCAGAGCGGATTGGTCAACGCGCGCAAAATGCAAGTGATGCCCCAAACGAAACCGAGTACCGCGCCGTATTGCCAGCCGAGCATGACCGCGCCGACCGCGACCACGATATGTAGCGTGGTGATCTCCACAAGTCCGTAGTTGATATATCCGGTAAAAGGCACAACGGTCATTACGATGATCAGCGCGGAGAGGATTCCGGCGCGCACGAGGCTTCTCGTGTCGGTTTTCCGCTTTGTCGCAAGTTCCATTTTTATTGCCTCCGTTTCGTCCTTTATATGCCCAAGTGCATGTTAAGTTTCAATATTATATATCATCCACACACCACATGCAACGAAAACTACCTGAAATTTATGGAATCCCCGAAAAATTTAGTATTGATGCGGAAGCAAAGGCCGTCTTTTGCAGCAAATCACCATTGTCAAATCCCCATGATTTTTATCTTTTGAAAGTGTCAGTTTTCCGTTGACAGGGCAATCTTTCTCAGCTATACTTATTTTTGCATTTGTATTGTGCGGGGGAGCATAGCTCAGCTGGGAGAGCATTTGCCTTACAAGCAAGGGGTCACAGGTTCGAACCCTGTTGTTCCCACCATTTTTCATGGCCCGGTAGTACAGTTGGTTAGTACGCCAGCCTGTCACGCTGGAGGTCAGGGGTTCGAGCCCCCTCCGGGTCGCCAGTTCTTTTGCCTCGGTAGCTCAGTTGGTAGAGCAAGGGACTGAAAATCCCTGTGTCGGTGGTTCAAGTCCACTCTGAGGCACCAGACTCCTTGCGGGAGTAGCTCATTTGGTAGAGCGCAGCCTTGCCAAGGCTGAGGTAGCGGGTTCGAGCCCCGTCTCCCGCTCCATTCATGAGACGGTACCAAGATCATTCAGCCGTCTCATGAATGGATTTATTTTCACTCTTTGTCGTCTCAACTTCATATGGCGCCATAGCCAAGCGGTAAGGCAGAGGTCTGCAAAATCTCCACCCCCAGTTCGAATCTGGGTGGCGCCTCCAGCTAAGTACTCACGAAGTGATACAATTCGTGGGTACTTTTTTTATGCAAAAAGCCCTAATCTAGGGCTTTTTAGAGTTTCTCTGTTTCTTCCGTAATGATAGAATCGGGTGAATTGGTACTGTTTTTGGTTTTGACTGCCGATTTTGCACCCACCTCGGGGTTACGCGCAGGAGTATAGGTTAAACGCGCAAGAGTACAAAAATCTCCCTAGCTGAATATTAAATATGAAAAACCTCTTCAAATGTTATTTTGTGATCTTGTCCATCATAACTGAAAAAAGTATAATGAATGCAATTGAGCCGGATGAAAGGTCATTTCATGACACCGGAAGCAAAAGCACGCGAAAACATTGATGAAAAGTTGCATGATGCGGGATGGACGATTCAGTATCTGAAACAGGTCAACCCGCTGGCTTCAGGCGGCGTTGCGGTGCGCGAATTTCCGACCACAAGCGGCCCGGTCGACTATGCACTGTTCGTCGATCGCAAACCTGTTGGCGTCGTAGAAGCAAAAGTTTCCCATGAAGATCTGCGGTAGTTCCTCTCCTGCTACCACCCGGAGAATCGGCATGAGCGCCGCGAGACCTAGTCACCAGAAAACCCGCACAGTCGCTTCCGCCGCTACGGCATCGACGAGATCCTATCCCGCGATAAAACCAACCTCGATATCTTCTGGATCAAGGACAAATCCCTCGCTGACCTCGACAATCTGCCCGATCCGGATGTGCTCGCCGAGGAGATCCTCGAAAATCTTGAGGAAGCGATGGAGAGTTTTCAAGGTATTGTCGATGTGCTTTATGTCAAAAATTTGTAGGTATCAACAGCTTGCGTTCGGTGGCATTTGGGGCTTAAGCGGCTATTGCGGCACTACATCCGAGCACATTGCGCTGCTGAAAAAACTTGCCGTCGAGTAATTCAACGCAAACACGCCCGCAGCAAACGCGGGCATTCTTTTGCCCTCATCTAATTTCACTTAGGAGAGTATCATGAAAAATATCGTATCTATACTCAAAATATTGCTTCCGGTCATCATTTCACTCGGCATAGGCTTTTTTGCGCGCAAGCGCGCCATCTTATCCCCCGAATCTATCGAAGGTATGAAGACCTTGGTGATGAAATTCGCGCTGCCCTCGCTGGTGTTTGGCCTGTTTTTCACAACGGAATACTCCTGGAGCATGCTGTTGTTCGGGGTGACGATCTTCGTAATGGGGTTTGCTGGGTTGGGCATCGGATTATTGATCGGAAAACCGCTGGAAAAGCGCAGCCCGATGTTAAAGTATATGACCACGGGCTGGGAAGTCGGCATGTTGGGCTATGCGCTCTACGCTCTGCTCTTCGGCGCGGAAAACCTGCACAACATGGCGATGCTAGCGTTCGGGCACATTCTATTCATCTTCTCTGGCTACTTCGCCGCGCTCTATACACGCATCGGATTCTCGCGCAAGGAATCGCTGAAGGCGCTGGTGACAAACCCGATCCCCTTAGCTATGATCGCTGGCGCGTCGCTCGCCCTCTTCGGTGTCTCTCGCGCGCTTGCCCCCTCCGGTGTGACGGAACTCATCAAATCGCTCTGCGACTTTGTAGCGGCTCCGCTTTCCTGCGTGATATTGATCGTTGTCGGCTACGGCATCAAGTTTTCAAGAAAGAACTTTGCAACAGCTGCCATCTCCGTCGCGCTTCGCGTGCTGGTCTGCGGCGCGCTCTGCACAGCGGCGCTGCTCTTCGTCGGCGCTTTTGTTCCGCTTACTGAAGCAATGCGCTGGGCAATCATCATTCTGTTCACGTTGCCGGCTTCGTTTCTGCTGACTATGTTCACTTTAAACGAGCAGGAGCGCGCGGATGTATCCATGTCGCTGTCTCTGCAGACGATATTCTGTATACTTTTGTTTATCGGCATCACGATCTTCTTGCAATATTAGGATAACGATAGATTTAATAAAATCCGAGAATAGTTATCAAAATCGATACCAGCATAAAACCGCCGCTTTCGGAATGCATCCGAAAGCGGCGGTTATTTGCGCGTTGAGTTTGATCTATCCGATTATTATCCGCCGATGGGTCAAACAGCAAAGTGATAGCAGCAGCCGTAACCAAACACCTGCTCCATCTGCTCCTGACCTGCTCCATAAAAAGTAGTCCACCTAAAAATTCGGCTATTTAGGGATTTTGGCGTGCCTGGGAGGATTCGAGCCTCTGGCCTTTGGAGTCGTAGTCCAACGCTCTAGCCAGCTACGCAACAGGCATACGTATTTTGTTGTCATTTTCACACCTTCGACCAGCGGACGCAATGTTGACCGATTATTCGGTTTAATCGTATGTGATCTCCATTAAGCGCCTGTTATCACGAATATTTTGAGACGCACACCGCTTGTAAGGTGCAATCAAGAACCATTTCATTTCTACCGATGCTGTACTGGACATCAATTCCTATTATTATCGAAAGCGATTGTAAGGAGGCGATAAATGATATAACATTATAGTAACAGTCTTAAATCGTTTATTCATGTTCTTAAAAGCTAGTACCTAATCTAAAACATACGAAGAATTTAGTTGTCAGTAATCATATATTTTGCTTGGTGGAGGTTTACTATGAAGCGGAAAAGTCCTTTATTGCCACTTTTTTCTGTCGTATTTGTCGACATGCTCGGCTTTGGACTCATATTGCCACTACTACCTTATATTGCTTCTAACTGGGGAGCCTCGCCTGCCATGATCGGCTTGATCGGTGCTGCCTATCCGTTAGGCCAGTTTTTAGGGGCGCCTTTGATCGGTCGTTTTTCGGATCGCTTCGGAAGAAAACCATTACTATTGATCAGTATTGCCGGAACATTTTTATCCCTAATAATGTTGGGTTTTGCGCGCAGTATCGCCATCATAATGATCAGTCGTTTCTTAGACGGGGTAACCGGAGGGAATATCACAGTAGCTCAGGCCTACATTGCTGATGTGACAGACGATAAAAGCCGTGCAAAGGGCATGGGCATGATCGGCGCCGCTTTTGGTCTTGGATTCATTCTCGGTCCTGCTTCAGGTGGTTTGTTAAGCCAGTGGGGGTATGCAGTGCCCGCATTTGTCTCAGCGGGTTTGTCACTCATCAATTTATTTATGATTGCCTTCTTGCTTCCTGAATCACTTCCGAAAGAAAAACGAGTACACCATTTATCTGAAGCAAAGCGCAAACATCCGTTGAATGGACTAGCTGCTGCATTTGCTAAACCGATTGCCGGGCCTATTTTGAGCAGTATTATCGTTTTCAGTCTGTCGATGGCCATGTTTGAATCCGTGTTTTCTCTGTTTACCAAACAACGACTGGCGTTATCAGCGCAAAATACAGGACTTATATTGGCTTATGTTGGTGTTCTGGTTGCAGGCATCCAAGGCGGTGGTATGGGGGCATTAACAAAACGGTTCCCGGAGAACGTACTTGTCCGCTTTGCTCTGATCACTTTAACGTTGTCTTATATAGGATGGGCATTATCACCGAATGTAGCTGTTTTGATGATCGTCCTGGTCCCGTTGTCGTTATCCAGTGGCATTCTCAGCACACTGCTCCGGTCGGGATTATCAAAAGCTGTTCCGACAAATGAAATCGGTGAGATTATGGGTGTATCAGCTGCTATGGAGAGTATTACACGTATCGTGGCACCGGCACTTGGCGGTTGGTTAATTGGCAGTGTATCATCGGTTGCGCCAGGTTTACTATCTGCAATTTTGTTAGGTGGCTTAACCGTTTATCTGATTTCACTCCAAAAGAAGCATCGTCTGCCCGATCATATTGCAACAGCAGACTTGTCCGATATTGGCATTGATGTGTTTGGCCGCAGTTGCTTTTTGAGTGACCCCGGCTGCTCAAATACAGAGTCAACAAAAAATGAAACGATGCGTCCCGAGGACTAAAATGAGGTAATGTGTAAAAATCCATATTAATCTACCGAAAAGGTATCAGATATCTTTCTGCGAAGCGAATAAAGCAAATGGCTTAAAAAGCTATTCTTTGTGTTCGCGACGAATATCAACGTTTGATGGCAGAGCGCTTACTGAAATGTTTACTCTTGTTTCTTTTATATCATGGGTAACTATTCTCTAGTCTCTTAGGTCGCATTTGTCACAAATATGCATTTGAGTATTACTAGAGTCAGTTTCTAAAAGCATGGCTCAGCCGAACTAGAAAACATCTGCACGGGTGATGAATATGCTGACGATCGCACAAAAAATGCTCGCGGAAAACAGTTTATGTGTTCTGGCGACCTGCAACAATAATCTACCGAACAGCTCGCTGATGCATTATATTTATGACGGCAATTGCATGAGTGTTTTTATGCTCACCTTGAAAGGAAGTTCGAAACAAACCAATATCGCATCTAATCCGAAGGTCAGTATCTTGATCGATACACGGACGGATTCACAGCGGTCAGGGCTACCCATCTTGGCCTTGACAGTCTATGGCAAGGCCGAATTTGTCCAGGATCCGCAACGGCATCTGGCATTGGTCAATCAAATGGTTGACAGGTTTAGTAGCCTGATAGAGCTGGCCGGCGACAGCCAATGTCTTGTCATTCAGATGCAAATTGAAAAGATGCTCCTGTTAGATGGTGTCAACGATAAGAGCATGATCTACGTCTGACCAGCAGGCTTCATTATTCGTTTTTTCGCGACATTCGTCGTTAATAATCTTCGTAGCGCTTAATGTACGCCGTACGGGAGTCAGAAATTCTGTGACGACTACTTTGAAGATGACCATACCGTAAACCCACCACCGTGTGCAAGATTTAATTTCCCCTTGCTACTGTGTGCATTTGGTATCAAAATTGGTCACTACTTTCAAATAAAAACAACATCCTTTCGGGTGTTGTTTTTATTTTTGAAGATCCACAGGAAGCAAACTGCCACCGATATAGTCTGAGCATCGATTGTTTCTCATTTAGCCCAGATTCCACTTTGGGGGGCACCTCAAAGTTAGATGCCCAATTAACTGCGGTATTCCGCCAGATCGCTTTGGAACTCCGCTATCTTCTTATATGCTAGAAATAGATTGCGATACAACGCCTGATGCTCGATATTTGGCGAAATGGTGTCGATCGGGTGATTGATTTCGAGTAGCGGGGAGTAGTCGTTCCAGATTCCAATGCCCACCGCAGCGCACGCCATGGCGCCGATCGATCCGGCATTCTCGCCGACTCGGGAAGATGTGATAGATTTCTCATATATATCCGCAAAGAGCGATCTCCAGAAAACGCTCTTCGCTCCGCCACCAACAATCAGCATGCTGTCTTTTAATCGAACCTGCGCTTCGAGTTCCGAAAGCGCCAGTTTTAATCCAAGACACACACCCTCCAGAGATGCCCGAATCACGTCGGCACGTGTATTTTTGAGATCCAGTCCCGAAAGCGTTCCTCTGGCATGAATGGATTTGTCGAGAAGATTGCCGCCCGCAAGCGTCGGCGTCATGATCAATCCATTGGCACCGGGCGGAGACGTCTGTGCGAGTCGATCCATCGCAACATAACTATTTTCCCCTCCGTTATGCTCCGCCTCGATCAAATCATTGCATATCTGGTTGCGAATCCAGCGATACGTGTTCCCCGCAGAAAAAATACTTTGCGCCGAAACATAGAAACCCTTTTGAATCGCTCCAAATACATATGGCTTCGTTTTCGTATCCAGAACAGGTTTCGAGCCAACGACCGCGATCCACGCCGATGTGCCAAGGTTGGTGTAGCCCATCCCATCCTGAACGCAGCCGCTTCCCGCTGCCATACATGCGTTATCCACGCCTCCAGCCGCAACCGCACACCCCTCAGGCAACCCCAGATCCTTTGCAACCTGCGGCAGAACCGTGCCGATGATTTCGCTGGATTCTTTCAGCGGAGGGAATACCTGTGTTTTCAGATGAAACTTTTTGATTGTATTCTCGTCGTAATTTCGCTTAAGAAGGTCATATACACCGGATCCCGTCGCATAAGAATGGTCTGTGCAAAGAACGCCAGTCAGGCGGAAGTTCAGATAATCCTTAGTTCCGATAAACATAGATGCTTTTTCATAGATTTCCGGCATATGCCGCTGATACCAAAGAATCTTGAACGCGGAATATAATCCAGCCGGAAAGCCGTTTCCGGTCATCTCATACCAGCGGTCAACCTCTTCTGTTGTTGCCAAAACATCCGACGCTTCCTGCATTGCGCGCGCATCCGACCAAATCGGTACCGATCCCAGAAGCAATCGCCCGTCCGCATCGATCGGCACCACGCCGAGGCTATGTCCCGAGCATGCGCAAGCGACGATGTCATTGATTTGGACAACGGCATTTGAAAGCAGCTCTTTGGTTGTTTTTTTGAGAATGTCCCACCATTCCTCAGGCTTCTGTTCGCGGAAATTCGGCGCAGGATAATACGTTTCGCATTGTGCAAAGCAGCTGACGATGCTTTCGCCATTTTCATCAAAAAGAGATGTTTTTATTCCACCCGTTCCCAAATCATAAGCAACGATATACTTCATATCAATTCGTTCCCCCCGCGGTAATGATTCAATACCCTCCAGGCTTTCCATTTTGCGGCATAGGTTCTTCAAACGGGATGCCGTCGCGCTGGTAGGCTTCCTTGAGGATGCTTAAGGCAGATGCAACGCTGATGCCAAACCGGATGCATCCGGCTTCCGTCATTTCTTCTAAACATGCGAGCGTTCGAACGCCGCCGGCCGCCTTGATTTTTGCGCGATCGCCGACCGCTTCTTTCATCCGTTGAATATGCTCCAGCGTGGTCGGCGCGTTCGCCCAACCGGTACCGGATTTTACAAAGGTGACACCTGCTTCGACCGCCAACTCGCACGCCTTGGTGATCTGTTCGTTCGTCAGGTACGCTACTTCCAATATCGCCTTAACGGGCAGTGGGTTCACAGCTTCTACCACCGCTTGAATATCCGCTTTCACGCGATCATAGTCGGAAGACAACAGCGCACCGATGTTGATCACCATATCGATCTCATCGCACCCCATGTTCATTTCCCGAACGGCGCACGATACCTTTTCTTCCGTGCAATCAGCCCCGGATGGGAATCCGGCGGTGCCCCCGACCAAAACGGGCGAATCCTTCAGCAAGAGGATGAGATTGTTCGTAAAACACGGCATCGTGAACGCGCACACGAAACCATACTTTTTCGCGATGTACGCCATTGTCTCCACTTCATCATACGTCACATTTGCTCTGACAGCGCTAATGTCGATCAGTTTCGGGATTTCGAGACAAGATAGATGCATATCAGTACCCCTTATTCATCTTTTATCAGTTTATGATTCGATTTAGAGCGGCCGCCGCAAGAATGTGTTCCGAGCATCGTCTCAAAGCTCTGCAACGCGGTCGTCCCAAGCGCGGCGCACGGCGCCGACCATTTCATCGACCATAGCGGCTCTGTCCTTTGCCTTGATGATGCCGCTGGACGAACCCGTCGCCTCCGCACCGGCGTGCATCACGCGGTACACATCATCGCCATTATTAATGCCTGCCCCTTGTATCACAAAGATATCGGGATCGACATCCTTGACCGCACGGATTGCGGATAAGATGTATTCCATGTCGCTCGTTTGTCCCGTTCCAATCAATCCGATCGGCTCAGCGAGTATGATATTCGGTCTGAGCTTTGCAACTGCCGCCGACTCCACCGCGGTACCCGTGCAGACGATTGTCGCAAGCCCGACTTCGTCAGCACGGTGAATGGTCTGCGCGAGTTCGGAAAGGGAAATCGACTTTTCGGAGTGGTTGAGCACAACACCTTTTGCCCCGGCGGCGACAAGCGACTCCGGCAAAATGTCCGCAATCCCTCTGCCCGGGACGATAGGGTCCATATGTGGTGCAAAAACAAAGATCCGCTCTGTCGCCTCCGCAACGCGACGCAGTTCTACGATCGGTGTCGAGAAGATGATATCCACATCATATTTTTTCGAGGCGGCCTCTGCTGCGAGCGCGAGTGCGAGCACATCGTCTCCATAGAGATATGATTTCGGAACAATCTCAAAGAAAGGCGGCTTTAGTTGAAATCCATCCAGCATGTTACAAACGTTCCTTTCCGGAAACGGGCATTTGTCAAACCAATCGCGTTCATGCGTTGGTTTTAAATGCTATAGCAATCGTCGTTCTTTATCCAGTCCGAAGCTTCACTGAGTTCCGTTCATCGCTAAAGTAAATTAATCTTGGTTAGTGAACCAAATTCACAATTTCCATCGTATCTTTCGCGATCATCAGCTCTTCGTTCGTCCGAATCACCATCACAAACACTTTGGATTCCGGCGCGGAAATGAACAACTGTCCGCCCTTCTCCTGGTTCCGTTTATGATCGATCGTAACCCCCAAATACTCCAGTCCCTCTAATATCGTTTCTCTGACCTGTGTGTCGTTTTCTCCGATCCCGCCGGAAAATACGATCGCGTCCACCCCACCAATCGCCGCGGTATAAGCACCGATGTATTTTTTTACCCGATAGCAGAACACCTCGATTGCCGTCCTGCATCGCTCGTCGCCGTTATCTGCATAATTCCTGAGATCCCGAAAGTCACTAGACCTTCCGGAAAGCCCAAGTACTCCGCATTCGCTGTTGAGATAACCCATCACATCGTTGATTGTCATATTCCTTTTTTGCATCAGAAATTGTATGATGGACGGATCAATGTCTCCGCAACGCGTACCCATCACCAAACCTTCCAGCGGCGTAAACCCCATCGACGTGTCCACACACTGTCCATGCTTAATTGCAGCGATACTAGAACCGTTGCCCAAATGACACGTTATAATGTTAAGCTCGTTGATGTTTTTCCCAATCGCACAAGCCGCCTGCAAAGCAATATACTTATGTGATGTACCATGAAAACCGTATCGGCGAATTTTATACGTTTCACTCACTTCGTATGACAGTCCATATAAGTATGCTTTGGGGGGTAGCGTCTGATGGTACGCCGTGTCGAATACTGCGACCATCGGTGTGCCTGGCATCGCTTTTTGGCACGCCTCTATACCGGAAATATTCGCCGGGTTGTGCAGCGGAGCGAGCTCTATGTTTTCCCTGATGGCTTGCATGACGGATTCATTGATCAGCACCGACCCCAAGAACTGATCCCCGCCATGCGCAATCCTGTGCCCCACAGCGCCGATTTCGTCCATTGAGGAGATGCCACCGTGCTCTTTGGATAACAAGGTGTCAACGACAACTTTTACCGCGCCGCTGTGGTCTCGTATGTCTAGTCTCAGCACTAGCTTTTCTTTTCCATCCGCCTGATGTTTCAACGTTGGCCCGTCAACCCCGATGCGCTCTACAATTCCCGATGCAAGCACGCTTTCATCGTTCATGTCGATTAGCTGATATTTTACGGAAGAGCTGCCCGCGTTGATCACTAAAATGTTCATGTGTGAGCTCCGAAAGAAGTCAAACGGTCATTGAGCTGTTTGTTGCATTCTTTTATCTTTTCCGTGAAAGTCTTAGCAAAAAAACAAATCGCTTCAACTGAATTAAATCTATAAAATCGTATACCCGCCATCAACAGCCAAATCAGAGCCAGTCGCAAACAAGGAAGCGTCGGATGCAAAGTATACAAACGCGCCAATCAAATCTTCCGGAAAACCCAATCTGCTTCCTTCCGGCATTTTTGCTTGCCAGATCGGCAGCATATCCGTCATTGTCGCCAACAATTCTGTTTGGATATACCCGGGGCTGATGCAATTGACCCGAATGTTGTATTTTGCCCATTCCACAGCCAATGCTTTCGTAAGCTGAACAACTCCGGCTTTGGCAGCGCAATAATTCGCTATGGTTTGCGGAACATTCACTATTTTCGCTGACATAGATGCTGTACTGATGATCGATCCTTTTGTGCCGTTCTTTTTCATCAGCTTTGCAGCAGCTTGAGCCGTAAAAAATACACCGTTTAAATTAACATCAATGACTGATTTAAAAACTTTGGGATCAATATTGATCGCTTCATCACCGGTGAATATTCCAGCGTTATTCACTGAAAAATCGCAGGACTTAAACTGCTCTTCATATTTTCCGATCATGTCATTGACACTATCCGGATCGGTAACATTGCATTGTAATGCAATGATATTCCTTCCTGTTTTTTCTGCGATCTCTTGCGCCGTACCCTCTGCCTTTTTGATATTCATATCAACGATTGCAACATCCGCGCCAAGCTCCGCATACGCTTCTGCAATCGTCTTCCCAATTCCCTGTGCTCCGCCGGTAATGAAACCTTTTCTACCCGCAAGACTAAACAAATTTTTGACGTCCATTTTTGTTTCTCCTCTTATGATTTAATTTTCGCGTAAAAGAGTACGTATAAAAGACTGTTTGCATTTTGATTTCTCAGTAATGAAGAATGAATTGAAGTAAAATCAGGTAAAAAAAGAGAGCTGTAAAACACAGCTCTCTTATATTACTTTTTCATAAACTTCAAGAGCCAATTAGGTATGTAGTTCGCGTCATTATTTTACCTATCGATTTGTCAGCTCTAGAGTCGTGCAGAAAAAAGTAAGTCTTCGGTATCCTGCTGAGAACAGTTTATTTCATCGTTGGCAATCTTTTGAAATAAGGTGTATCACATGGTTCACTCCAATAGGACAAAAGCTCATCGTCCATTCTCGCGATAAACAGCTGATATCCACCCGTTTCCTGAACGGTCAACAGTTCATTGACAATGTTTGCAACAACTTCAATCCCTCTGGCTTCAAGATACTTCACAGCAGCTCGATAGGAGATCAGCAGTTCCATCAGGGTTGTTGCCCCGCAACCGTTCACAACACACATCAGCTTTTCGCCGCTCTTGATGCTTAGGTCTTTTACCAGCTCGCCCATCAGAAGAGCAACTGTTTCATCAGCTGTCTTCATGGGAATCTTATATCCGCCGCCTTCACCATGTTGACCCATGCCAACGCCCATTTCATTTTCGTCTAAAACGGCCAAATCCCCGCCGGTAACAGGATGCGTCGCCCCCGTTAATGAAACAGAGATCGCGCCCATATTATCAACAAATTTTTGCGTAATGGCAGCAACTTCTTCTAAAGATTTACCTTGTGCTGCAGCGCCACCGGCAATTTTAAAAGCAGGTATGCAACCGACAAAACCACGCCTGTTATTCGCATCATCCCTGGGAGCCGTGGTAATATCTTCCTGGGTAACAACTTTAATGACATTGATACCCTCTTTTTTTGCTGCTTTCATAGTAAGGTTAGCCGTAAGCATATCTCCGGCATGATTCAGAACAATAAACACTATGCCCTTACCTTTGTCGGCAAGTTTCAGCGCTTCAAAGCAGCTTTCCGGGCCAGGCGCCGCAAAAATATCGCCACAAGCTGCAACATCAGCCATTCCTTCGCCAACAAAGCCTTGAAGAGCAGGCTCATGACCTGTTCCGCCTAGTGTGACAACGGTAACACGATCAGCATCTTTTAACTTTTTATTGACGATTAAATTACCTCTGACAAGTTCGACAATGTCCTTGTTGGCAAGCGCAAGCCCTTCTAACAATTCCTGTGTTAAGTTCGACGGATCGTTTATGAATTTCTTCATCATCGCGACGTTCCTCCTTGTAAATTTATATTATTTGTTAATTGCGCTGCTAAAACCACTGATTAAGCAATACAACGAATATGCTCCTGCATCCATGGTTCCAATCGTTGCTTCTTTATGGAATCTTGCTCTGCCAAACTTCGCCTGGCATTGTTTGGAATATTCTGCACCTTGAAGCGCTGCATCTGTAATGTCTTCTAAAAGCTGTGGCAGTGGAGAACTCGAACTTTTTGCTTTTTCGCAAGCTGGAATCAAAGTGTCCATGAGTGTTTTTTCTCCGACTTTCGCATTTGAAATTAAGCTGATGTTGTCTAAAGCTCCGGCAAACATAGACTTTATTGCAGCTTCATCTGCTTTATTCATTCCTGCTAGCCCCTCACCAAAACCCTCAAAAATGGAACCATATAGGGGTCCTGCGCTACCCCCATTCACATTCATTATGTCCCTACCTAAAGTCTCAAACATTTCCGACAAAGTTTCGTCATCGGATGAATTTTCCGCTTTTGCTCGAATCACTTTGCTGATTCTCCCAATAGTTACGCCATGATCTCCGTCTCCGAATTTTGAATCAATCTCTGAAAACTCATCTATTTTTTCGTCAAGAGCATCACTTGCTCCGATTAACATATTTAAAAAATCTCTTTTCATCAAAACCATAAAATAGCCTCTTTTCCCGCGTATCTATTTCTCTGCTATGAAAATTTACTTTTGTAATTTCATTTGTTAATCATATGTTAGCAAATATATTTACATATGTCAACATATTTATCATACGTAAATCACAAGTAATATCCATTGCATTGAAATCGCACGAATACTCTTTAGGATTGTGCATACTCCGGGTTAAAATTTCTGATCCGCAATTTTCTTCACGATTCCTTGCCCAATTTCTTGATCAACGAATATATGCGTTAAAATCCCGGTTTTCAGTGCGCCGATCAGGTTTTCAATCGTCACGTTGCACCCGCAGATGCCCATAACAACATCTGCCTTTTTTAGCTGATCTAGAGGAATTCGAAATACAACATCATTTTCATTTTCGATAATATTGCCATCTTTATCGTAATAGTAAGAAACCATATGTCCAACAGCATCTTTTAGTTTGCTTCCAAATCTTGAAGCTGTTGCAAGGTCAGGAACCGACGGATGATTTTCAATATCAACCAATGCAAAGTTGATATTCTCCCAACTTTGTTGAATTTTATTAAAAAAATCAAGTTCCTTCACGCTTTTCAAATCGGAATACGTTTCATAAAAAGCAGGCGCGAGCGCAAAATGCGGTTCGCAACCAAAAGCTTGACCAAAAGCCCGGCACAATTCATCTGTATGATAATTTTTACTTGCAGTTGCTGAGTTGCCGATTAGTGAGCAGACGGTACCATTTAGCACAATCTTCTCTTCTTGCGTTTCAATGTAATGGACAACATCACCTATCATGTTTCCCCAGCTGATACCTATACAATCTCCGTCCCTTGTTGTTTCCTTAATAAATTCATAAGATGATTTCACAATCATTCGTTCCGTCATGGTCTTTGAGTTTACGCCCTTAATCAGACTTCCGCCTTTTAAGTTAAACCTTTTGCAAAGGATATCCATAATATTATTATCCGTTTCAAACGGCGAGTTTATTTTAATTTCAATGATCCCAAGCTCTTTTGCTTCGGATAAATAGATGCTAACAAGTGGACGAGTCACGCCTAGAACTTTCGCTATTTCACTTTGATTCATATTGTCTTCATAATACATTCTCGCAACTGTAACAAGCTTTCGCATTCTTTCTGTATTCACTACTTTACACCCCGATATTTTCATTTTGTTCTGTCGTACGATCTATTCGAAACAATTCACAAACCCGCCAAAGCGATTCGTGATTCAAAGTTAACAAATCAGCAACTTCAATGTAAACACATAATATGATCATTTCTTTAACAGCTGTCCTGCTCAATGACGTACTCCGTCACGTTCAGGCATCCGTTAACATTTGCTTTCCTATCATCCGGCCCCGATTTTGGGGAAGTTGAGCAGTATAACATATGCCACTGGGCAAATTTGGGATCTCAAGACCAAATCTACTTTCCCCAACTGCCGTCTATCATTGGTATACATATGCACGGCTTCGGGCGGTCCATCCTGCTTTTGTGTCACGATCCCCACAGCGGAAAACCCAACATTTCACAAAACCATGCTCATGGATATCGATCTGCCGCAGGCACAGGTCTTCTGTGACCGCTGTGCACTTTCGTGCGGATATTCCCTCTTGACGTTCCTCGCCGCATCCATACAGGCGCTGGCGTGAGTGTTTGGCGCATGATTCGGAATCGTCGATAACAGTGCTGCGCGCACCTCATCACTTCTATTGATCGATAACAATCGTTTTACGAGTCTCCTGTCTATAGTAAGATTGATCAAAACCATCCGTTTCTTGCTCCTTGGTGCTTGGCTTGTACAACCTGATGATACCAAAGTCGCGCGTATGGCTCTGTCTCGAATTTACACCATTATATTGAGGGAGTCCTCCAAAGTCAAATACTCATTTAACTTTTGATATACAATCGTTAATTCGAAATGATAACCTGGTTTCGTTCTAAAATCGCCTAATTTGATGCGCTCATCATCGCTTTGTATCGTAAGGAGTCAATGTACATCGCAATGAATATAATGACACCACGCACAAATGGTATGGCATACGGTGATATCCCCATAATAGCCATTCCTGAAGCGATAAAGAGCAGTATCAGCGCTCCTACGAAACTGCCCGGATAGAAAGAACCTCTCCCGCCGAGCAAGCTTGTTCCGCCAAGAACAGCAGCTGCAATCGCTAAGAACTCATATGAAATCAGACCTGTTACAACAACCGAGCCAAGTGTGATAATCCAGAAACAACCGGCAATACCGCAAATAGCGCCACAAATAATGAGGGCTGCGCTTTTAATACGATCCGTGTTGATACCGATGTCTTTTGCAACTTTTTCGTTGCTCCCAACCAGTAATAGCTTTCGCCCGAATGCGGTTCGATTGAGCACCACACTACATACGATTACGATAAAGATAACAACGAATAGCAGCAAAGGGAAACCACCAAGAGCATCAATTTTTGCTTGTCTTAAGAAAGAAAGATTAAACAAGCTGATCGTTTTGTCATTTGTAATAATTTTGGTAGCTGCCCGAATCACTAGCATCATGCCCATAGAAACCAACAGCGCGTTCATTTTGAATCTGACGATAAATAAGCTGTTCAGCCATCCAATGAATGTTGCCAGCGCGATACCTGCTAAAAACGCGAGTAAAATTGGTGTGTCATAGTTTTTAATTAAAATTCCTGCCAAACAACCAGACGCATACCCCATCGCTCCAACGGACAGGTCAATAACACCCACTAACAGCGCAAATGTTACAGCGCAGGTGATGAGAATCAATGGCCCGCCGTTAAAGATGGTTGTATACATATTTCTAAGCGTCAAGAACTTATCCGAGCCTATTGTAAAGACTACAAAAATAAGGGCCAGCACAAAATAAGTCGAATACTGTAAAATATGATCCAATTTAAACTTTTTAGTTCTCATAATTATTCTCCTGTTTTACAATGCCTGCCATAAGGGACTTTTTCGAAAAATCTTCTCTCTCAACTTCGCCAACCAGTTTTCCTTCGGAGATCACGATGATCCGATCGCAAAGATTAATGATTTCCTCAAGCTCAGAAGAAATAACAACAAACGACATCCCATTTTCCGATTTCTCGAAAATGAGATTTTGAATTTCGTTTTTTGCTCCGACATCAACACCTTTTGTCGGCTCATCCATAAACAGGATATCTGGATTTTTCAAGAACCACTTCGCGATAATCACTTTTTGTTGGTTGCCGCCGGAAAGTTTGCTCACAATCATGTTTTCGTCAACGGCTTTTACATTGACTTGTTTCATAATTGTCCGAGATTCCTCGTTCTCTCTTCTCGTATTGAGAATGCCGAGCAGTCTTGAAGCAAACTTGCTCAGAAGAGAGCTCGTAATATTTTTACTGATTGGCATATCCAAGAAAAGGCCATCATGGTGTCTGCCTTCCGTCAGATAACCGACATGTGTATAGAGCTCTTTTTGCGTCACTTCTTTCAGGTCACCATTTTTGCCGAAAAACACTTTACCGTCAATTTTTCGATCTATGCCAAGAAGAGTATTGAACAGTTCCGATCGACCCGATCCAAGAAGGCCCCAAACGCCGAGGATCTCACCTTCATGCAGGTTGAAGCTGATTTTTTTCGGAAATTTTACACCTGTAATATTTTCTACTCGTAAGATTACGGCGTCTTTATCTCGAACGTCTTTCCGCTCAGCAGTTTCAACAACACTGCCGATCATCATGTCGACGAGTTTTTCTTTGTTGATCTCTGAAACTGGAGCTTCACCAGTCTTCTGGCCGTCACGAAGCGCTATCACTCTGTCACAAATCTCAAAAACTTCATCTAGGTAATGGGTGATATAGAATATGATATAACCTCGACTTCTCAGGTTACGGATGATTTCAAACAGTTTCTGCGTTTCGTTATCCGAAAGAGACGCAGTCGGTTCATCAAAGAGTAGAATTTGACCACCTTGGCTAAGCGCTCTAGCTATCTGCACCATTTGCTTCTCACCAACGGTGAGTGAGTGAGCCGGAGTATCCACGTCGAGTCGGCAATCAAGAGCCTCGAGATGCCTTTTCACTTCTTCACGCATCGCTTTTTTGTTTAGGAACAGAGATCCTTTTTTGCGCCACTTGTTCAGATCATAAGCAAGTACGTTTTCGAAAACATTCATGGTATCAAACGCTGCAACTTCTTGATGAATAAAAGCAATCCCCAACTCTTCAGCGACTTTCGGATTCTTTATTTTCACTTTTTCTCCGTTGATAATAATTTCTGCGCCTTTATCCGGTTGTAATAGTCCACCCAAGATATTCATCAATGTAGATTTTCCAGCGCCATTGACACCAACAAGTCCTAAAACTTCGCCTGGGTTTGCACAAAACGTAACATCGTTTAAAGCCTTAACCCCGGGGAAAGACATGCTGATATTATTCAGTTGAAGAGATAATTTCTTTTCCATAATATACCCCTTACGCTCTTGCTCTTGAAGAATAGTAAGTTTTAATTGACTCTATTCCCATAGCAAAGATGATTATGCTGCCTTTGATTAGCGTTGTATAGTAATCGGATACACCGATTAGGTTCATAATATTATTAATCCCTACGATCAAGAAAGCGCCCAGAACAGCGTCTCTGACTCTTCCTTTGCCGCCATTCACAGCAACACCGCCGATGACAGCCGCGCTGACGACATCCAGAATCTGTGATTGCGGCCCCATTGATGCTCTTGCCGTCGATATGATCGCAACATTTGCGATACCTGCAAGCGCAGCACAAACACCACAAAGAATATAAACTTTTAAAAGCACGGTATCTGTTTGAATGCCTGATACCTTAGCTGTTTCCTCTTTGTTTCCAATATAGTAAACTTTTCTTCCGAACGCTGTGCCCGTTAGTATAAAGTCCAAAAGCCAGGTAATTACAAAAAGCAAGCCGATTATTGTGTACTTGTTGAAAATATCTGCAAATGTAGATGGTATCGTCGGTAATCCTTTTGCTCCGCCAAGCACGGTTGCGATACCCGTTGCAACGGTCATCATGGAAAGCGTAACAACCAGTGGAACCATTTTTAATTTGGCGATGGCGACCCCATTGATTAGCCCAAAAAGGCCACCGGATAACAACAGGATGATGCATCCGATTACCAAATGAACTCCAGTTACAACTTCAAAGCTTGTTATAAAAGCAACAGCAAGAACCGATGAAGCCGCCATTACAGAAGGTCCGGAAATATCCATTCCCCCTGAAATAAGAACAAAGGTTATTCCTGTTGCCATAAATGCGATCGGTGCAACTTGCGCTAGTAAGTTGGTAATATTTGTCCAAGTCATGAAATTCTCTACCGTAATGGATAGAACAAGAATCATAACTGCAATAGCACCAATCATGCCCAAAAGTTGCTTGTTTCTTTGACCAAATAATTTTATTTTATTTAACACAGTTTTTTCCTCTATATAAAAATTATTCAGAATCTCATTTTATCTAATGTTTCTCAGGTTATCACAAAGATGAGAAACACGACTGAGTATTAAATCATATTCCCCTTGCGTTTCCACTACCTACCCCTAGCGCTTGCTCAAACCGTGCGATCCAGATTGACGTGTAAATTCTCATTCGTATCATTGGGCAACTGATTGATTGAGATTGACGAGTCCAACTTTTGCTTTCAAACAACACTTATTGAAATCCCTAGTCTACGTTATGATAGATAGGCGAGGTTATAGCAACCTCGCCTTGTCTATTGCTGTTTCACTCATTGCAATGCAATGCTTCATTTACTATCAAGTAGTGAAATCAATTCAATCAAATGCTAGAGTGGTTTATTTATAGTCATTACCCCAAAGAGCGATTGTCGGATCAGCCAGGATTGCTTCAATGGTTTCGTTTGTAGCCAATGTACCCAGAGTAAGCTGCATTTTTTCAACTGGTTTGCCCTCTAAAAGGTCAAAAGCTGATTTTGCTGCACCAACAGCGAACATATAGCAACCTTGGTCAACTGCGGTATCAATATATTTTGCTTGAAGCATTTCAATAGCGATCGGGAAAATATCAGAGGATGCAAGGTAAACGTGACCTGCTTCACCACGCGGATACCATTTATCGTGGTTCTCGAGAGCCGTCTGAATGCCGGGCATCATGAAGTCAGACGAAGTATAGAGGCAGTTTGCTTCCGGGTGTGCTTGCAGTGCTGCATCTACGCTATCACGCGCAACGTCCGGTTCCCACGCGCCGCTGTCACAAACGATAACTTCCAGATCCGGGTAACCGGAATCTACAAGTGCTCTTCTCAGACCAGTTTCTCTGTTAGTGGCGTTTTCATCGATAACCTGACCGTGGACGTCGATCATTGTTGTCGGCACGATTCCGTCAGCTTTCATGATCTTGAACAGTTCCATAACTCCAACGTAGGCTTGCTCTTCAGAGCTGAAGTTAACCGTAACATCAGGAATTTGAGCGCCAGTAGCATCCGGGGATACTGCGCGGCAATAAGAGATGTAAATAGCACCTGCTTTGTGAACTTCTTCAACGGATTGCAAGATCGCCTGAGAATCTACGCAAGGGGCGAAGATCACTTGGCAGCCTTTGGCAAGCAAATCTTTGATGTCGTTCGCTTGCTTGGTTGCGTCATCGCTGGCGTTGGTCGCAGTCCACTCAACTGTATAACCACGCTCTTTCGCTTCAAACATCACGCGTTCGTATAAATAATCTTCCCATGCCTGGAAGGCAGGAGCCATTTTGCTCTGCATGGCCAAGCCCATTTTGACTACTTTAGTAGCTTCAACCGCTTCTACTGCAGGTGCTTCAGATACAGCAGCAACTGCTTCTGTGGCTTCTTCTGTTGCAGGAGCTGCTACTTTTGGTGTGCAGGCAGCAAGAGTGCCAATCACGAAAATTGCTACGACCAACATTAACAAAAGCTTCTTCATTTTTCTTCCTCCTAATTTTTTTCGAAATTACGTCGTGATAAGTTAATAGATATGAAGCATCGATCAAGTTACCAGTCGGTATCTCTTGAAATCGATATTATATTGTCTCAAGAAGGAAGTCAAGAGAAATTTAACCTTTGTAATTACTTTTGTTTTTATTTTGTTATTACATATGTAAATTATCATTGACACTCTATTTTTATGCTGTTATACTCTGCTCATAATTTGGTGAAACAGACGACTTAATCAGCATGAAACCAAATCTAGTCTTTATTAAAAAAGCCAAAGATGATGAAGCGATATCCTTTTTTCTGTTGACCATTCAATGATGGAGATAAGGTAAGCTTACCTCTTGAATGAAAGAAGGAACAATCAGAATGTTTCATATTAATGAAAAGGATTGCGAGTATCGTTTTGGCGATAGTGGTCCAAAGTATTTTATGAGAGGTCCAAGAACCGCCGTGGGTCAGGCTCGATTAAAGCCAGGAGAAGATTTTGGAAATCATTATCATGAATTAATGGAAGAAAATTTCTTTGTACTGAAAGGCAAGGTAGAGTTTGTTGTAGATAGTGTATCCTTCATTGGTGAAAAAGGCGACTTTTACAGTATGAAACCAAAGGAATCTCATTATTTAAAAAATATTGGTGATGATGAAGCAGTTATTGCGTTTTTCCTTGCACCGTATGTGGATGGAGACAAGGTAACCGCAACACGATCATAAAATAAAAGACAAGCATGTGCTTATCTTTTCAAAAACAGTGGAGAAAGAAGGAGTTTTTATGGCTGACGCAAAAGGAAATGAAATTGCTAAGAACTATCACTTGGATGCCCCTTCAAAAAACGAAGGTTTTCATGTGAAAGGGATGAATAATGTTGATTGGGGTATGAAAAATAGACTGTCAAGAATTTTCAACCCGGTTAGCGGCAATACGGTTATGCTTGCATTTGATCATGGGTATATCATGGGATCTACTGCTGGTCTGGAAAGATTAGACATCGTAGTGCCGGAACTAGCGAACGATGTGGATTGCTTAATGGGTACAAGAGGCGGTTTGCGTGCTTGCGTGCCTCCTTGTTATACGAATGCAGTCGCTCTACGCGTTTCCGCAGGATCTACCGTCGCTGCAGACGATGTTACACACGAAGTAATCGGTGTATGCATGGAAGATGCTATCCGGATGAACGCTTCTTGTGTCGCTGTGCAAACTTTCATTGGAGTTCCCGACGAAGAAAAGAACTCTATTCAAAACTTGGTCCGGACAATTGATGAAGGTTACCGCTATGGTATTCCTACACTGGGTGTTGTCGCCGTCGGAAAACAAATGGCGAGAGACTCGCGCTTTTTCTTGCTGGCGACCAGAGTTGTAGCAGAGCTTGGTGCAAACGTGATCAAGACGTATTATTGTGATGACTTTGAAAAAGTCGTTGCTGCATGTCCTGTGCCTATTGTTGTTGCTGGTGGTAAAAAACTTCCCGAGAAGGAAGCGCTGGAGCTTGCTTATAACGCTATTTCAAAAGGAGCAAATGGCGTTGATATGGGTAGAAACGTATTCCAGGCTGAAGACCCGAAAGCAATGGCAAAAGCGCTCAACATGATCGTTCATCAGAATTCGAATGTCGATACAGCATATGAGTTCTATCTGGACACTAAGAAAAAGTAATAAGCAATAACCCTTCCGCCGATGAACCATGAAGGGCACTCTGTTTTTGACGAGAGCTATCCGACATGATCAGCAGGACAAGGAACATCCGCGTTTCGTTCAAAATATAGAAAAAGGAGAATGATTATGGCAGTAGAGTACATGCACGTTGGAATCCCGGTAACAGAAAAAAAACCAAACATGAATTATTCCGAGGGAATGAAGCTTTGGCTGAGCAATCCGGATGATTACGATTACAAAATTGAGTATCTTAAGTTTGAAGCTGGCGGCCCCTTCCCGGAAGTTATGACAAAGAACCCGCATGTCGCATATAAGACAGACGACATGAACCCTTATTTAGAGGATGCTGACGAAGTTATTTTCGGGCCGGTGGACGCAGCACCTGGTGCTCGTATGGCATTCATTATCAAAGACGGCTTGATTATTGAGCTTTACGAAGCGAAATAATAAGCATGAAGTTTACTCAATAAAACGGATATAGGGAATGACTCCGTGCTGAACACGGAGCCGTTTTCTTTTTCGTTACTTTTGGAAAATATCAAAAAATAACCGCTTTGTGTATCGGATATCGCTCTGACACAGTACAATAAACACGGGCGCACGCGTATGTTATATTATGTTTTGCGTTTTTCGCAGAAAGGAATGGCCATATATATGAAAGCAATCTTATTAACCGCAAACAAGGAAAAAGGGCAAAATGTTTATAACGAGAAAAATCTTGAGAAAATCCGCAGAGAGTTCGATATAGAACCTACAATATTTACAAAGAAAGACATTCTATCTCCAAATAACGACTTTAGCGACGTTGAAGTCGTATTCGGTTGTTGGGGCGTGGAAACCTTTTCTGTCCAAGAAATTAAAGAATACCTGCCAAATCTGAAAGGTGTCTTTTATGTAGGCGGTTCTGTACAGTATTTCGCGAAACCGTTTTTAGAAGCAGGTGTCAGAATCAGCGGGGCATGGCAAGCGAATGCCGTTGCAGTCGCTGAGTACATTGTTTCGCAAATGATATTAGGCATCAAAGGCGTGTTTCTATCTAGGATCACGCATTCGAGTGAGTGGGACGTGAAAAAGAAATTAGTAATACCCGTAAAAGGCTTTTATGGTATCAAGATCGGTATTTTAGGAAGCGGAGCCATCGGTAGAAAAGTGATAGAGTTTCTATCCAACTACAAGGAAAATCAGCTAGAGATTTATCTATACTCGCCAAGCCTTACGGAAGAAAAAGCAAAGGAATTGGGCGTGAAGAAAGCGAGCGTTGAAGAAATTTTCAAAGAGTGTGATATCATTTCAAACCACATCGCAAATAATCCTCGAACATTCGGTTTTTATACGAGCAAGCAATTCGAGCTGATGGGCGAGCAAGTGGTGTTTATCAATAGTGGTAGAGGTGAGCAAATAATTGAATGTGATTTAGCGGAAGCAATGAGAAAAAGGCCTCAATCATGTGCACTGCTAGACGTTACTTACCCGGAACCACCAACTGATCGTTGCCCATACTTCTCGGTTGAAAATATATTTGTGAATCCTCATATTGCTGGTAGTCAGAATAATGAGCTGGAAAGAATGGTAGATTATATCCTTCGCGACGCTGTTAATTTTAAGCATGAAAAGGGATTAAATTACGAAATTACCTTGGAATCGCTCACCCGCCTTGCTTAGTAAATATCCAAGCATTGCAGACTTGTCGAGCAGATTCCCGCCTGCCAGTTTCGGTACATGGTCAATCCGTCTCGCCGGGTTGGGAAGTTCGCGCCAGACGATCCATCGCGTTGTAACGATTCTCGCCGCCATTCTGCTCCATCTCTACCGGGCCGCCGCAGATCAGATAGCGAAACACCGGCATGTGTTGCCCTCTGAGAAGATGTTTTTTGCGGAAACGTACATACCTTTCTGTATGGCACCAACGAAAAAGCGCAGCTATACGGCAGAGCTGATCGCTTTTGCATTGGAGATGACATAACTTGACACGCCGCTCTCTCGCTATACCGAAAATTTGGGATTGCGATGTCGACGTTTTACCGTAGAAAAACCATATACGGCCGAATACGTCCAAGAAATATGAAACCGCTCAGGCATCTTGAACGAAATTGATTTGATTGCAGAAAAAGCGCCCATTTCCACCCACCCTCACGTTTCGCGCGATTGTATCACTTCGTGAGGGTTTAGCCAAAAAACCACCTTAACGGGTGGTTTTTTGTTTGGATTGCGTTCAAAAGCGGTCGAGTCAATGAAGTGCTCTGGCACCGATTCCCCCCATCTTGGGGTTATGCGCGGGAGTATCATAGAAATGCGTAATAATTCATGGATACGCGCGAGAGTTCAAATGGATTCACGATAGCACAGATGAAAACTCAAGTGCACCGGTGCCTCTCGCTCTATAGATTAAAATTCGAACAAGACCATAATCAAAAACGCACTGTATCAATTCAGATTTTGCGTGTCTGATAGCAAATTGTCATGTTTTGTTGAAGATTCTACCCCCGATGCTTTTCTTTTGTTTATGCTCTATTCTATTTGCTGCTATATTCTTTTTTAGCTGATCATTTTCACTTTCGTCTGGAATTCTTGGTAAAAAATGAAACTGATACCGGCTAGTTTTCATTTGCAATGTCCCCTGATCTGGCCAGGTTCCATGGGGCTAGATCAGAACGATGTGTTGGGTAGCTAAACGAATCATAATGACCCGAATAGCACCATATAATAGATTCTGCCTTCGTCAAACACATAGAATTCTATCTTGCGTTCCGCATCATCGTCGACTTTGTAGTAGAACACAGTCTGCCCGATTTCATCCGCAATCTTTACCATGTCTTCCATCTTATCGATGCTGATCATCACCGAAGATTGATAAAACAGCGCTTCAGTCAAACCAGCAAGCCGATTTCCATATTCTTTGAAAATGTCCGCGACTTTTTGAGAGTATGCATCCTCTTTCATGAGTGCTTTTGTTTTGAAGCGAATAATGATGATGATTCCGATACACACCACAATAGCAGCCCCATATAGAATCAACAGACTCATATCGGGTGCGGCGCTGTGCTTTACATCCTGTTCAATCGCGACTTCGCGGCTGCTCTCGGGTGTGCCGCTAACCTGAATGATCGGGTTTGTAAACGGAATGATGATATCGGATGAGAATTTCTCTTCCTGCGTGATCCCGTTGTAATCGATCGTAACCGTTGCATCGTACACTACTTTTATGACATAGTCGGTAACCAGTTCATAATCATCGATCAGTGAATTGACCAACGCGTCATAATTATCAAATCGCAACTGCGTGCTTCTGGTTGATTGAATTGACTGTCCGACGCTTTTCGTTTCCAAGAGAGGCGCGGCCGCGCTCGGTTTTTCCCAGATGACTTTAACTTCCTCTTCTGTCCCCACCTGAGAAACCAAAATAACTTCTATTTTATCTTGCAAGACATAGCTGGCCTCTTGATCCATATCCAACGCAAAATTGCAATCGACATCGATATAGTCGACAAATGGTTTCAAATAATATTTCCCCTGCTCCATCACGCGCTCATCCGTCACAGGGTTCTCATTCAGATGCACCGTATACGTCATCGTCGATGCCCCTGTCCCCTTGATAAGCGGCTCTTTAACAAGCACGACATTGGGCATATATAGCTCGAATACGATTAATCCGATCAGGGCGACAATAATGACAGAAAAAGCAATAAACAGTATTGCTCGCGTTTGTTTCTTCAACGTATACATAGCGTTACCTCAGTCTCCTTTGCCTTTTCCATCCGTTTTTTTCGTTTGATTGTCGAAATATTGGGAAGCCAATTTATCTAAAAAAGTCGGCTCGGTTCCTCCCGTTTCAACCTGAACATCTCCGCCGCTCTGCTGTAATAACACGCCCGGCCAGCCAATGTATGGAATGGTGGCGATATGCTTGCCGACGATTTGCTCTATCGATACCGGTTTCGGGTCTTCATACTTGTTGTTATCACCTTTCATGGTAAACTGCTTCACGCCTTGCACGTATTTAATCTTCACAATTCGATGAAACACCTGTATATTATCGAGTGAATAAAGGATAACGTCCTGCTCTTTGAGCGTATTTGGATCGACTTTTTGAATCAGAACAATATCTCCGCGGCTGATATTCGGCTTCATGCTGTTGGAAACAATCGCCGATGGAAAGATCGGGAAGATACCCAGCGCAAACCAGACGGTTACAACAGAAACCACCGCCGTTGCAATCCACGAGTAAGGACTTGCCTGCTTCATCTCCTGCCGTTTTCCGCGTGTCGCCTTTCGTTTGCTGATGCTGCGCAGTACGATTGTAAACATCAACGGCAAGAGCGCACCCACCAAGAGCAGCGTAATCCAGCGGAAGTTCGGCAGAATTCGTACCACCCAAATCGGGAACTTGGTCAACGTCGCGTAGATAAGCGTTCCAACATAACCCAGAATGTAAGCCGCAACGGTCATGAAAACATTAAAAAATACAACAGGGAGAATGTTTTTACTGGTATAAGACAACCAATCTTCTATCGTTTTGAGCTTGCTGAATGTATCCAGGTTCACTTCCGTAAAGCTGAAGATCAGTACGATGAGAACGCCAAAGAGAATAACGAATCGCTTTTGCACGGAGTTGATTAAAAAGTTTCGCACCCACTCTTTAAAAACAACAGTCGAACCCAGCACCAGCAAATTCTTCACGATTCCCGCAAACGAAGTGTCATAGATATTGATCCCAAATCCATCGATTGTCCCAATCAAAAAATAAGAGATCAAATAAAGCACCGCGCAAACCAGCATGACTAAGAGATAGAATTCTGTGAACTTTAGCTTGCTGTGGCGATTCGGTTTGTCACAAAAATAAATATAGACCGCGATCAGAAGCCAAAATAGCGCTGTGATAAAGCTCTGATACTCCGCACCGAAGAGTACCCATTTCAGCAATAAATAATACGCCAGGATGGAAAACAAGAGGATCGATACTTTTTTTTCTTTCGCAAAACAATTGCCCATTCTGGATATCATTCTCCGCCCGTCTTTGACTTATGCCATTAAGTCTTATGAATGCGCTTTCTCCCCTGTCTTTGAAACCAAAATCGATACACTATTCCAATCGTCCGCAAGATCTTTGAGTGTATCTGAAGAAATCAGGCCGTTTTTGAAGAGCCGTACCAGATGATTGTCCTTCGAGAGCATATTTGTGGTCTCACTGTTGGCGATCACTTTATCAATTTGAATGATCTTGTTTTCCCGAATGAGATTGGATACGGCTTTGATTCCATAGACGATTTCACAAAGCGGTATCAACCCGCCGTCACGATCCGGAATCAATTGCTGCGAAACGATGCACTTCAGGCTCTGCGAGAGTAATGTTCTAATATAGTTCGACGTTTCGCTCGGGAATACATCGATGATATTTCGAATCACATCGGTCGCGCCAAAGATGTCCATCGTAGATATCACGAGCTTGCCGGAGCGCGCTGCTTCCAGCGCTAGCCGGATTGTATTGGTATCGATCATTTCGCTTAAATAGATGACATCCGCATTGTCTTTGATCGCAATTTCGATACCGGTCTTCATGTCTTCCACATCCAGTCCGACATCCATCTGACTGACAATGCTCTTATCGTAACTATATAAATACTCTATCGGGTTCTCAATTGTCACAATATGGAATCGCTTGGTGGTTCGCATCCGATCCAAAATGTAGGAGCACGTCGTTGTAACCCCGCTGTTCTTAGTGCCCGTCACAAGGACAAGCCCGGATTCCAAATCGAAAATACCGTCCGTTTCGTCCGGCAACCGCAGCTTTGACTTATCCGGCACCGTGAAGTTGCTCGCCCGGAACGTAATAGCAAACGTCCCACGCTGACGGTACGCAATCACGCGATACCGTCCCTTCCCGGGAATCGAATAGGCAAACGCCAAATGATTGCTCTGGTTAAGTTCATCCAGCATTTCCGGTTTGAGAACCTGCTTCATGATGCTGTCCATATCCGCCATCGTGATAGGCGTCAACTGGCTTAAAAAATGAACTTCGCCATTCTTTCGAACTGCTGGCAATGCGCCAACGGAAAGATGCAGGTCGTTAATCCCTTTCTCCGCAATGACCATCAATAATTTATGAAGCAATTCAATCGACATTTTTCTTCCTCTGCTTTTCCGGTTACTCTATCGTGTGGCAATGGCAATCTAAACAAAGACATTCGCAAGTTCGTTAAAAAGCTTGCATGAAAAACGGTGTAACGGAGAACACAAACGACTTGTTTTCAAAATTTGCGCTCGAGTCGCTCTTCACCATAATCTTCACGTCTAAGCGAATGGACTCCCCCGGCTGGAACACAATATCAGCGCCTTCAAGCGCTCGCATCGATTCTTCCGATAGTGCGATTGTTTCACTCGCCCCTAACACATAATCGGAATTTCTCGTCCGGCTATACAGATCATACTGTATGTTGATATCCTGTAATTGTTCAACATCGACTTTCTGGTCTGCCTTCATATCGACGATATCGTTAATATCCTGCCTGATCCAGATGAACTTGATCGGCAAAACTCCGGTATTGGTGATTTCGATACTAACATTTGTCTCGGAGCTGGAATAGAGATTATGCACGCCGATTTCAACCGTTTTATTGTCATTTTTTACGACAATAGAGGACGGGGAAATCTCTATGTATTCTGACACATATCCGATCTGGGCATTGGTGATGTCGATATCCAGTTGCCCGCCACTGGCGTTGATCATGTCTGTTGAACGCGGTGCGAAGGCACCATATAGAAGCACTGTTAAAACCAGCGCTATTCCTAACCCAATGATGACTAATCTCGTTCTCTTCATGGGTCGTTTCCTTATCACTCATGTCGTCGTGATTGAAAGAATCTATTGAATGCTTTTCGATCGAATGCTTTTGGAATGATTAATTATACTAATAATCCAAAGCCAAAGTCAAAATGAATGATTACAATGCAACAGAGCTAAACTATAACAAAAGGGGATGTATATCCCCTTTTGTTTGCGAAGTGAAGTGTTGATTAGTTTGCCTGAACAAACATCGGCGTGAATTTGAACGTGTAGAGCGCCTTCTCTGTGCTTTCAACTGCGTTTTTGTCCAGCATGATCTGCATGTCGAAAGTAATCGTTTGGCCAGGTTCAATCACCATGACGGCGGTCGGGAACAGGGTCGCAGTTGCGGCAGAGGAAGAATCGGATGCCTTCACCTGTCCGGTCTTGGTTACCGCGGTTGCGTTGTACTTGATGATCAGCATGGCGGCATCGGCCGCGGATAGTGGCGCATTGGTTTTCGTATCGATTGCCGAAATGCGCTCCTGCGTTGCGCCGCTGAGTTTGACAGGGATCGTTCCTGTGTTGGTGATCACAACTGTCGCGTTTGCTTCTGCGCCCGGATAGAGATTTGCAATCGAAACGGTTGCGGCTTTCTTATCCGTAGAAACCACGATGTTTGAGCTCGAGAATACAACATATTGCGAGACTGTACCGACGGCGGTCGAGGAAATTGCAACATCCATTTCGCCGGAGCTTGCGTTGACAGAAACGGTAGTTCTCGTGGTCCATGCAGCGTATGCTCCGCCAACAACCAGGAGTGCGACGATGGCAACGATGATGATCAATCTGGACTTTTTCATTTTAACCCCTCCATTTTATTCTTTTTGATTTAATCTTGAAATTCTACTGGGGAAAAACTTCTCGCTATTTTTGGTTAACGCTTGAACACTCCATTTGAATAATGAAAACGCTATCTATTTTTGATAAATTCTTGAATACTCTACTTGAAAAAAGAAAACTCTCACTACCTTTTGTTAAATCTTGAATACGCAACTTCGATGATGAAGGATACATTCTCTTTGATAACCGGTGGTTCTGTTGGTTGATTCGAATCCTCCTTTTTACTTTGTCCATAGTTATCTATGGTTCTTATGTCGTCAAATTCTATGTCACATATGACGTCGATCACGCCGTTGACCGGCAATTCGTACAGTGCGCCGCGATTCGAACTCGAGTTGTTTGTCTTCCAATGAAAAACTCTATCGTCTTGTTGCACAAACCGCTTTTCATTTGCATATCCCGTAACGGTCAGGGTAATGTCTTGCTTATGTTCGTTCGAATATCCGCTGATATACAACACTTTAATATCGTCTATGTCGATTGGTATTGTGCCGGTGTTTTTAAATCTGAGCGTGACCGAACTACTGGTTCCGGGTTCAAGTTCGGTAAAACTCACTGTCGCCTGGGTTTTCTCACCTTTTACTACGCTCGCTTTGCCGCTTCCGGTTCTGGAGGTGTAGTCTACATAACTGAGCTCCGTTTCGGCGGTTTTCGTTAAGATCATGATGTTGATCTGTTCCGTCCACCTTGCATAAGCAACGCCCGTTAAGAGGAGCAGAATTGCTATGATGAGGACGACCAATTTGACCTTACTCATTCAAATGCCTCATTATCATTCTGTCCGAAAATGCTTCACCGCTTTTACCAAAAAAACAAAAACAGCTTGCGTTTTTGCGCAGCTGCCAAAATTACGATATCCCGCACATCACTCAAAGCGGGGAAATCCACTTGGCAACTGGCTACCATCGACGAGTGACTCGTCATTAGGCCCTATAGCTTTGCGTCGCCCGCTTTCACGGGTTATGCCTTGAAAGGTGATGTCTTCTATTACTTGGTTACAACCTATCACATAAAAAATAGCTTGTCAAGCATTTTAAGTAACTTTATCACATTCAGGTAATGAAAGCCCCTCTTGCAAAGAATAAATCTCTTTGGGCAAAAAGATAACCAGACAATTGTTGCTTTTCACGAGCTGCAATTCATCATTTTTGCCATAAATAGTGGATATTTTGGCAGGTTGATTTCGGCTGATTTGTTATTGAATTACCATACATATGTGAATCAATTATCTTGAACAACGCCAACCAGCAGCTCTGAGGCGAGCGCTTGCGCAGCTGTTCAGCGTGCAATAATTGTTACATCGTATGATTGAATTATTCGATGCAACTCTTGTGACCGCTGTTTCGAATGGATATTATCAGTGATTCGCTGTTTAAAACATCTATACAGATAGTATGTTCAATTTCAATTCTCATCCCTTCTATATTACTACTGGTCATATATAATCGCTGGTAGGCATAAGTTTTCTATTTGAAACCGTGTTGGTTATCATCTCTCGCCGCCAGGACAGGCTGATAAATTGTGCAGGATTAAGCGCATCAACCTCATCAGGTTTTCGCCCTAATGTGAACATCTTTACCAACATAAGCTTTTTGCACCTGACCTCTCAATTCGCGCGATTATATCACTTCAAGAGGGTCTGCCACGTAATCCCACCGAAGCAGATACCATTTCGTTGGGGATTTTCTGTGTTTGTATACGTTAGAGGATTGGATATTATTCTTGCAATTGTGGGGGAAAGAATTACTATGGATCGCACATGCGATGCAATAGAGTGAAGCTTCATAAAACACTTGACTAGCGAGGTTTCTTGAGATAACGTGTAATTAATATAAATATCACAAATGAAAAAGCACAACTTGCGAAAGCGAGCGACGCAAAGCTAAAGGGCCTAATGGCGAACCATTCGCCGATGGTAGCCAGTTGCCAATCAGATTTTTTCTGCACTTGATCAGTGCGCGGATATTTGTGATTTCGGCAGCTTGGCCAAAGATGGCGGCTGCCTTTTGTGTTTTTCAAATTCGTTTTTATAACGCGAACCGATCTTGCCGACAATATGCTAAAAAACGAACAGTAATAATAGACGCAATTATAATGGGGCTAAACCATAAAGAAATGGAGAAGCTCTATAACACCTAACATAAAGAATACGTGCCTTTTTTAGCCGCCCTAAGTTATTCACGGTTCAATCAGAATTAAAAACAAGAAGTAACGGGAGGTAGCCCTGTGAAGCAACGCAGATTGATCCTAATCGTGGCCGTTGTTGCACTCCTCGTGGTTGGCGGGGCGTATGCCGCATGGTCCAGCAGAACAACCATTTCCGTTAACGCAAGCGCCGGCGAAATGGATGTTGAAATCTCATCTGTTACAGTTGGTACCGTTTCGGAATATGTTCAGTTCGGGAAAGATTCCATTTCCGTTTCCGAGGACAAGAAATCCGCTACCGTGTCAATTGAAAATCTTTACCCGGGCGCAGAAGCAAATGCTACCATCGTGATCACCAACATAGGAACGATTCCTGTCATGTTGAGTAGTGCGTCTCAAGTGCGTGAGTTGGCGGTGAACACGAAGACAAATACGAATCTGTCAGAAACTGCGGCAGATATCCTGATTGTCAAATACACTGCTACGGCAGACACGAAAAACGGGCTGGTGAAAGCATCCGATTCTTCCTCTCAAACAACCGCCTCACTCTTCCAGAACACCAACATTGTGATCGAAGCCGGCAAAACAATCCAAATTGACATGCAGATCACCCTAGACAAAAACGCGCTCGACGAAACCGAAAATACGCTGTTTACGTTCCAATTTGTCCCAATGTTTGTTCAGCCTACCGGTGAGTCCGCTACCGGCGAATCCGCTGATGGTGTCCCCGCGACTGAAGTCTCTGCTTCTGAATCGCCTACTGCGCAAGAGACTGCGGAACCAGCTAACACTCTTTCCGATTTTGAGAAAAGTTTCTCGGAAACCTCCTCGTATATTATCGAAAAAATTCAAGATCATTATGTTCAAACCGGAAAATATGGTCGCAACTGGGGTACTTATGCATATTCAGATATAGGTTTGTCTGCAAGTGATTTGGCCTCTCCCATTGATCACGTCGTTTACTCGCCTGGCGGCTCAACCCTTAGCATTAGGCCGGAAGTAGGATATACTTTCTCGGTTCAATCTGTCTCCGGTACAGATATGAAGCTACCAGAGCGATACAAATGGAATCTGGTTTATTCAAACCTGACGCAAAAATGGTATTATCACACAATCAATGATTCCAATGAGATTAACATTAACACGCTGTCAATCTCGCGTGATAAGTGATGACATCCATTATAAGTAAGCAGAAAAAACATGTGGTTTTATCTAATTTAAATTGTTTCAAGTTCGAACGGTTTAACCAAAATTAAAAACAAAAAGTAATGGGAGGTAGCCCTGTGAAGCAACGCAGATTGATCCTAATCGTGGCCGTCGTTGCACTCCTCGTAGTTGGCGGGGCGTATGCCGCATGGTCCAGCAGAACAACCATTTCCGTTAACGCCAGCGCTGGTGAAATGGATGTCGAGATTTCTTCTGTTACAGTTGGTACAGTGTCGGAATATGTTCAATTCGGGAAAGATTCCATTTCCGTTTCCGAGGACAAGAAATCCGCTACCGTGTCAATTGAAAACCTTTACCCGGGCGCGGAAGCAAATGCTACCATTGTGATCACCAACATAGGAACGATTCCTGTTATGCTGAGCAGTGCGTCTCAGGTGCGCGAGTTGGCGGTGAACACGAAGACAAATACGAATCTGTCAGAAACTGCGGCAGATATCCTGGTTGTCAAATACACTGCTACGGCAGACACGAAAAACGGGCTGGTGAAGGCATCCGATTCTTCCTCTCAAACAACTGCCTCTCTCTTCCAGAACACCAACATTGTGATTGAAGCCGGTAAAACAATCCAATTTGACATGCAGATCACTTTGGACAAAAACGCGCTCGACGAAACCGAAAACACACTGTTCACGTTCCAATTTATCCCAATGTTTGTTCAGCCTACCGGAGAGTCCGCCAATGGAGAATCCGCTACTGGTGTACCCGCTGCTGAAGTCTCTGCTTCTGAAGCGCCTACTGCTCAAAATGAACCCGCTTCCGGGGTTGGGGGAAGTTCTTCGGTTGAGGGTCTTACCGTGAAAAATAATGGGATGTTAGGTGCTTGGAACGGAAGCGAAGAATATTCTGGAAACTCAAAAGACATCATCATACCGAATGCAATAGATGACCAAAGCATATTAAGGATCGGGCAAAACACGTTTCGAGAAAAAGGTCTCGATGCTGTGGCTTTTCAGGAAGGAAGTCAGGTTGAGCAAATTCATGCTAGAGCATTTCAAAACAATAATCTGACAGAGATCGTTTTGCCCAATTCGTTAAAGAGAATCGATACGAGAGCCTTTTACGGCAATCCAATCACAACAGTAAAAATTCCAGATGGCGTGACGACTATTGAAAACAATGCCTTTAACAAACTTACAAAGATAACCGTGGGCAACAATTTAACTGATTTAAAGGATGGCGCCATAAATGGTAGTAATGCATTTAGAAATGCATATACATCAGAAAGCGGTGGATCTGGAACTTACTTGTGGGACGGGAAAAATTGGATTAAGCAATGAGATCTGAGTGTGTAACCAAAAGGATAATTGAGATGACATGCTCCTAAAAAGCAGTCCACCTAAAATGAGAGAAAATGCTAAATAAAAAAAGAATCAATCCCCAGAGGAGCCAATTGCCTTTGTGTTGAAGCAGGTATAACTGGGCACGACGATCTCGGAGTTATGCCGTAAACTTGGGATTGCGGAACAAACATTTTTCCGCTGGAAAATCAAGTACGGCATGATGCAGCTCAGACAACTTAATTGACAAAGCAAAGCGCTGGCGAAGGGACTACAATGAGTTCCGTCCGCACAGCGCTACTTTATACCTGACACCGGCTGAATTTGCCCAGAAAACGGGCTCAGAAGCCGTCTGAACATCGGTCTTAACTCTTTCAAAATGGACTGCAATTTGGGGGACACCTCAAACATCTAATTTTTCTCATTCACAGTGGACTGCTATTTGGGGGACACCTCAATTTCCATTTTTCTTAACATTGTAGCTGGCACATTTATGAGGGGCTGGATCACAGGCTGTAGGATTTTACTGTTCAAAAAATAGCGTCTAAACTCCCATGGATATTCCAAGAAGCTTTGCATGACGCAAAAGCTGTGAGTCTGCCGGAATGCTTTTCAATTTGCCCGCCACTTCGTCAAGCGGCACCGCAACGATTTCGGTCCCCCTGAGCGCAACCATATAGCCAAACTGTCCTTTTTTAACCAGTTCACCTGCCATAGCACCAAAGCGAGAGCACAGCAGTCGATCGGTGGATGTCGGATCTCCGCCGCGCTGCAAATGTCCGGGTACAATCGCGCGAACATCCTGTGCAAGCCTTCTGGATAGAATTTCAGCAAGTCTGTTACCGGGCGCGATGAGGTTGCTCTTTTCCTTTTTCGGCAGTTCGGCTTCTTCCTTTGTCAGTGCACCTTCAGCAATCGCAATGATCGAAAAATTCTTCCCCTGTTTATTGCGATCTTCAATTGCTTTAATCACAAACTCTAGGTCATAGGGTATCTCTGGTAATAAAATCACATCTGCACCGCCTGCAATCCCGGCACAAAGCGTAATCCAGCCGACTTTGTGTCCCATCAGTTCGATAACAAAAACGCGGCCGTGTGATGCTGCGGTCGTATGGATTGCATCGATCACATAGGTAGCTTTTTCCACCGCGCTATCAAAACCGAATGTAAAATCAGTTCCGTATACGTCGTTATCAATTGTCTTGGGTATCGTAACCACATTTGCACCATTTTGGCTCAGCAGATGGGCTGTTTTATGTGTTCCATTTCCTCCCAAGATCACGAGCGCATCAAACCCAAACTTTTTATAGTTTGTCATCATCATGTTGAGTTTGTTCGTGTTGTTATCGTTCAACGTCTGCATCTCTTTGAACGGCTGGCGCGATGTTCCGAGAATCGTGCCGCCCTGACGAAGAATGCCGGAGAATTCTTCAGGTCCCATTTGATGCCATTCCCGTTCGATCAACCCACGGTATCCGTCCTGAATTCCATAGAGTTCAAGATCGGGGATACTTCCGAAAAGTGTTTTCGCTACGCCTCGTAAAACTGCGTTAAGTCCCTGGCAGTCACCGCCGCTTGTCAATAATCCTACTTTCATGCCTTTTACCCTTCCTATTCAAACAGTTATCCCCATACAGTATAATGGAACTGCTGCTTTCGGTTCCAATCGTACTGCTCTTTTCCTGCTTAATAATTCAGAAACACATCATAACGAGTAATCCCGAAGCGCCGTTAATCAATCGATATCGATGGAGCAATATGGCGCCCAAGCCATATAAGCGCGCTGCCGATAGCGCGGCGGATCGGCCTCATAAGTAGAACTTTTTTATGGGGAAGCAGCATTTTATAATCGTCCAAGCACTTTTGATACTCAACCATCTGCGCGTTATTCAATCCATCTTGCAGTTCAAGCCGCGTGTAGCTGCCGTCAGTCTGCATGAAGCGACCCTTTTCAATATCTTTCATCAGAGAATCCAGCATACTTTTGATTCGCACCGCCATTCCCTTATCCAACACCGGACAAAGAACTTCCATGCGCCGATCCAGATTACGTGTCATTAAATCCGCTGAAGATATGAACAGTTTTTCGTCGCCACCGTTTAAAAACCAATAGACTCGCGAATGCTCTAGGAACCTTCCGACGACGCTGATGACGCGGATATTCTCCGTCAAACCCGGAATGCCTGCCTTCAGGCAGCAGATTCCGCGCACGATCAGGTCAATTTTTACACCAGCATGTGATGCAGTCACCAACTTATCAATCATATCTCTGTCCGCAAGTGCGTTCATTTTCGCCATGATATGCCCGCCGCGGCCGTACATTTCCATGCACTTTATCTCATTGTCGATCATTTCGTAAAATTTCCGTCTGATACCTTCGGGAGAAACGCTAAACACCCGGTATTCACCGCTTGCGTAGTCCATTCCCAATTCTCTGAAAAACAAGATAATATCGTTTGCGATGTCCTCATTGGATGTTAAAATCCCGATATCAGTATATAAATTGGACGTGTTTTCGTTATAATTTCCCGTCGCCACATGCGCAGTGTACTGTATTCCTTTCGGTGATCTGCGTGTTATCAGCAACAGCTTCGCGTGAACCTTTAAATAATCACGTCCATAAATCACACGACATCCTGCGTCCTCCAGTTTTACAGCCCATTCTATATTATTTTCCTCATCGAAACGGGCTTTCAGTTCAACCATAACGGTTACTTCTTTCCCTTTCTCAGCTGCCGCAACCAGATATCTAACAACTTCCGAGTGGTTCGATACCCGATAGAGGGTCTGTCGGATTGCGATCACCGTATCATCATGAACCGCCTCGCGAAGCAGATCCAACACTGCATCAAAGTTAATGTACGGATGTATGATCAAGAAATCCTTATCCCGAATCTGTTCATAAATACTGACTTCCCGCTGAAGGCCTGGAACGTAAATGCTTTTGATATTCTTGTAGAAACAGTTCGTAAATTTTTTACCTTTTGCGGCATCCACTACGGTCCACATCAGGCTCATATCGAGCGGGCCGCGACGTGTGAAAATCTGCCTTTGCGTAAGTCCTAAGCGGCTTGCCAGGTCTTTGGCGATTTCGTTAGATGCTGACAGATTCGTTTCTAGCCGGACGGGCATTAATTTACGCCTTTTTTCGATGATATGCTGCATCGCCACGCGATAATCCGCCTCGCTTCCGACGATTTCATCATCAAACTCCAAGTCCGCATTGCGCGTTACTCGAAATTTACCGATTTCTACAACTTCCATCTTCGAGAACATCTCTTGTGCAAACGTTTTAATCAAATCCTCAGCAAGGTAAAAGACCACCTCGTCCGAATTGCGGAAAATAATTCTGCTAGAAGTTTCCGGAAAAAGCATTAACCCAAGTTTATTGTCACTCTTACCTTTCAGACGCGCTGCAATAAACACAGCTTTATTCGGCAGATAAGGAAACGGATGTTTCCCGTCAACGATGATGATCGATACCAGCGGACGTATGGTTTTATTAAACTCCTCTTGGAAAACCTGCAGCCGGGTTTCGGATAATTTTCCGGTTTTGATGCGATGCACTCCAATATTATCCAGTGTAGAAAACACCAGAGCCTGCGCATTGTTATACCGGGAAACCATGTCCGCGGTTTTACTGAATATGAAATCCAGTTGCTGCTTAGGAGATAGTTCTGTGATTTTGTCTTCGCTGTCAAGCCCTGCAAGCACCTGATCAAACAAACTGCCAACGCGAACCATAAAAAACTCGTCGAGATTTGAGCAGAAAATCGACAAGAATTTCAGACGTTCTAAAATTGGGTTTTCTGGGCTCTCTGCTTCCTCCAGAACTCTTGCATTAAAATCAAGCCAGCTGAGCTCTCTGTTGATATATGGAGATTCCTTGCCCACGCTATATTCACCTCCTGACAGCGTTCCAATCGGTTACATTTTTCATAATCGGAATACAGAATCGTCTTGAATTCTATTTCAATAGTAACGAAATCATACCGGAAAATCAATGTATACTTGGTATCGATCGCGAACTCCAGTGGGGCCTGACGATCATGCGAAATACCGACGGGAAGCGGAAATCACTTCCCATAAATCATACAATTCAAATTCACATCAAACCCCAAGGTTTAACGCATATAACACGTTTATTGATTTATCCAACCACGCATGTTAAAATAAAAAAAAAGGAGCAAATATGGGAAAATCACAAATTACCGACAAAGATGTCGTCTATCAAATAGCACGTATTTTAGTTCGTGAAATCTCGAGTTACAATAAGCCTGAGGAATTGCCTCTTTCCGAGGCAGTTGAGCGCATTATAGCGGATGGAAGTTCTCCGCTGATTACGTATTCCGCCCTCACTTCCGAGTTAAATCAGATTTTCTTTTCGGAGGACGAAAAGAATAAGTTTACTGCGGTCAATATCGATCCATTTCTTGGGATGCTGCTAAAGGAATCGATCGATTTTGTTTATCCGATCGAAGGCATCCTTCATAAGGGTAAAGTCCGCAGAAAAACCGACTGCGACCTTCCGATTACCGCATTTGTCGTGAATTCCAAAACACATCTCCCGAAGAAGAATATATTCTCATATTTTAATCTGCCATGCGCTACCGAGCCGGAAACTCTAGAATCCACGATAAAGTTGATGGAGACGTTGCTTACTTATAATAAGTGGAGCGAGTACTCTAAGCGAATCGATAAGGTATTTGGACGAAAGAAATAGTTGCAAGATTCCACATATGGAACGGCAATCTTTTGCCGGTTTTTAACCTAGGAATCTGTTGCACATCAAATGAATTACGAAGGTTTCGCAAGTGCAATTGATTTACACTCGTTCTCATCCTTTCGAACATTTCGATCACTTTGTAAACCTCCTGTGGAAAAATTGCCAAATCAGGAGGTTTTTTGCTTGTATTGGCTTTTTTTCAAAGATCAACACAGCTAAACTCCCCTTGATTTTCCCAGTCATGCCGGAAAATCAGCTGACAAACCCCTGTTTTTCAGACATAAGAGCTGCTAACAGCGCAATCCGGCGGGCAGCAGCCGCAGAATCCCTTGACGAAACCGCTCGACATTGATAACGTTACATTCATATCAGGCTCGTTCTTGCCATCCGTTCCCGCAGGATTTTCACGCAGCGTGCGCGCATCGCCTTGGGCGAGCGGTGTTCGGATTGTTTTTATTTCCCTGCAGGGCTTTCTTTGATCGTCTAAATTCGGAAAGGATTTCAGAATATGCTAAAGGAATACATGATTACGGCATTCGATAAAAAAATCAGCGTGGACGATTTCAAGCCGGACGATACCTTTAATACCAATAAGAAAAACGCCACTGCGGTGTGCGAGCAGCTCAAGGAACGATTCCGCGCGCTGCAGGAGGTGTTTTACGCCTCGAAAAAGTACGCGCTCCTGATCGTTCTGCAAGGCATGGACTGCAGCGGGAAAGACGGCGCAGTCAACAGCGCCCTCTCGGGCATCAACCCGAGCGGATTTGCCGTGAAGGCATTTAAAGTACCGACCCCGGAGGAACTGAGCCACGACTATCTTTGGAGGATTCATCAGCAGGTGCCTGCCAAAGGAGAGATCGTCGTATTCAACCGCTCCTACTATGAGGATGTATTGGTCACACGCGTACATGGGCAGATCGACGATAAGACAGCGCTGAAGCGGTTTGAGGAAATCCGCAGTTTTGAAGAATATCTGAGCAGTAATAACACCGTAATCCTCAAGTTCTTCCTGCATATCTCCAAGGATTTTCAGCAAACGCAGCTGCTGGAGCGCCTTGAGGAGCCCGAAAAGAACTGGAAATTCTCCGAAAACGACCTGAAGGAGCGCGCATTGTGGGATCAGTATCAGACGTGCTATTCCGACGTGCTGTCCCGCTGTGGTACCAAGGATACTCCGTGGTACATCGTTCCATCGAACCATCGATGGGTCATGGATTATTTTATATTGACCGCAATCGTAAATACGCTTGAAAAAATGGATCTTACATATCCCGTAATTCAAGGCAATGTGCAGCATCTAATCGACGAGGTGTTGGCTTCAAAATAAGTACTGAAATTTCGTTTTTATGCCGAACTCCAAAAACAGGTGATCGTAATTTCGGAGTATCGCATACAAGATCCAACACATTGTGATGCGCTTTCATCCAAGGGAAGTTACTTTTTTATGGAGACAATCACCCGAAAATTGGTTTTGATCAGGCATGCGAAAGCGGAAAGCCGGAAGAAGGATAAAAGCGATTCTCTAAGAGAACTCACCCGGAAAGGGATCGAAGATATTGACCTGCTCCCACAAAAAGTAGTCCACCTAAAAAGAGAGAAAATGGTAAACTGAAGAAAAGGAGAAGGTGGATAAAATTTAGAAGAACAGCTGCGCGGATGAGTTGATTGCCCTTGCATTGAAGCAGGCAGAGCTGATCCATACGTGATCAGAAGCTTTCTTTTCACTTTCTTAAGCATGACATAATCCGAATAGTATCCCGCTAGAATCGTTTGCATCCACTTGCACCCACCCCCACGTTTCGCGCGATTGTATCACTTTGTGAGGGTTTAGCCAAACGAAAGCAACACCTTTTCGGGTGTTGTTTTTATGTTTGAGCATCCGCAGTATTCAAAGTGTCCAATCGTTTACGGCGAGGAAAATCCTTGCCATCTCGGAGAAATCTCTTGTTATAAAGCATGCGAAGCTCTTTCGATTCTCATATCTGCTTTGAAGTGACTGCTTCCAATCTTTTTTCTTCGCGCTTTGTGCCCAGCACAACAAGAATCACGCTAAATATGATTGCGGCGCATCCGATCAGCTTCGGAACGTCGGTAGACTCATGCAATAAGACGATACCTAATATCGTGCTCGTGACTGGTTCCATGGTGCTCAGCAGTGATGCAGCGGTTGAGCCGGTATAGCGCACGCCAAGCTGAAAAAGCCTGACTGCAAGAACGCTTTGCAGCGGTACCATGAGCAATATCAACGAAACACCTTTGAACGTCGCGCTAGAAAGATCCAGCGTGTTGGTCGAAATGCCCAACCCCGCCGCTGCAATCAGGCAGCCGAGTGAAGACCAGAATGCAAACGTCCAAATCGGGATATCCTTGAGCGCAGTTCGGTCTAGATAAAGAATATAAAACGCATAGGTACAGCCCGAAGCGATTGCCAGAATCATGCCGATGAGTTGCCCGTGCGCACGCAGATCCATCATCAGTACGATTGCGCCGATGCTCAGAAACAGCGCGATGAGCTTGAGCAAGTTCACGCGCTCTCGTAAGAAGATTACGCTGACGAGCATGACCACAGAGGGATAAACAAAGTGCAGCGAGGTGGACATGCCGGCCGGAAGATAGGCATAAGACGAGTTCAGTAAAATCGCCGTCATGCCCTGACCCGCAACAAACGCGAGTAGCGCATCAAGCAGCAACCTCCCCTTGAGCAGGATCGGTTGCTTGTTTGCCAGCGCAAGCACCGCAGCAAGCGCCATCGTGATGATAGAGCGAACAACCACTTGCGTTGTCGTGTTGATACCACTTGCGGCAATCGTTTTAAAAAAGATCGGCGAAGTGCCAAAAATGATCGCCGAAAGTACCGCGAATAGTGTTCCCTTAATCTTCATATCGTGTATGCGTGCATCATGAGTTGACGACGTTTGTCGCTTTTCCACCAACCCAGTGCGCAAGATTTTGCACCGCGGCGTTCAGCAATCGATCGCGGCTTTCTTTGGGTGCCCAGCTGATGTGCGGCGTAATCAGACAGTTTTTCGCTGTAAGCAGCGGATTGGTTTGCGAAATGGGTTCTTCGGATACAACGTCTAGCCCGGCGGCATAGACTTTGCCGCTGTTCAGCGCATTGGCAAGATCCTGCTCCACGATGAGAGGCCCGCGGCTGTTATTCAGTATGATCACGCCATCTTTCATCTTCGCGATTGAATTTGCATTGATGATGCCCTTCGTCTCCGGAAACAACGGGCAATGCAGGCTGATCACGTCGGATTCCTTGTAGAGCGTATCGAGATCGACGTAGTTGCCGATGGCGCGACCGGCATCATTTTGAAACGCATCAAATGCGATGACGCGCATGCCCAGTGCTTTGGCGATCTCGCCCGTGCGTTGCCCGATGCGGCCAAAGCCGATGATGCCCATGGTCTTGCCTTCCAGCTCGATGAGCGGATAATCCCAGAAGCACCAGTCAACATTGCTGCTCCAGCGCCCTGCGTGTACCGCGTCGCTGTGGTGCGCTACATGGTGGCAAATCTCCAACAGCATTGCGATGGCAAACTGCCCGACGGCGGCAGTGCCATAGGTCGGAATATTGCAAACGGGGATGCCCCGCTCTTTTGCAGCAACGATGTCCACGACGTTATAGCCCGTCGCCAGCACACCGATGTATTTCACGCTTGGGCACGCGGCCAGCGTCTCCTCCGAAATCGGCGTTTTGTTGGTTAAAATTGCGTTAGCATTACCAATGCGGGAGACGATCTCCTCCTTCGGAGTGCGGTCATAGACCGTCACGTCGCCTAACGCAGAAAGTCCGTCCCAGTTCAGATCGCCGGGGTTGAGGGTGAATCCATCCAACACCACTATTTTCATCATTTCGAAATTTCTCCCTTTGTCGTTCTCTTTTCTTCAGCCGATGGCGGCAATCGCATCCGCAATCAGCGGCAAGCCTTCATATAACCCCAAATACGCCGTGACCGCATGACCCATGTTGTGGATATAGAGCTTTCTGCGGATGTAAAAATCAAACGGCGAAAACAGCACCATGTTCCGAATCTCCGGTATCTCTGCGCGAAACGCATCCCGATCCGCCGGCAGATAGCCGTAGCGTTCGACACAGACCCTCAGCGAGTCGCCCTCCTGCATTTCCGGTGTCTGCACGGGCACCATGCGCCCGATGGACGCTTCCACAAACCCGACGTTCTTCGAAACCCAAGCCTGCTCGCTCTCGTCGAGATAGGCGCGTATCCAGCCTTCCAGCGCGATGTTGGCATCCATCAGGTTTTCGCAGATCAGGATGTTCAGCGGTTTTCCGCCGCACGCGATCCGCATTCGAAGCCCTTGCGCGATGTTCTTTGCAATCCGTGTCAGAATATTTGCGCCAACCGCCGTCGCCATCACATCCGTCACCGCTATCGCTTTTGCAACCACGTCTGCGTCTGTCCCGTCGATTGCGTCCACGCCCTCGACCAGCACATCTTCATGCGCGTTAGAATCGAGCATTCGCACAGGGTAGCTTCCGCGCTGGTTCAGCGCATCCACGATCGGCTTAGAAACGTCTAGAAACGTGACTTTATATCCGTTCTGAGACAGTAGCATACCGATAAACCCGCGCCCGATGTTCCCCGCGCCATACATCACCGCGTGCTTGCCATAAACAACATTTACGACTCCCCCGCCTCCGCTTGTTTCCGCAGTGCGCGGCAAAACGCCATCGCGTCCTCGGCCGTTCGCATTCCCTCTGTCGCACCATCTTCGCAGAGTGAGCAGGCTGCAGCGGCGTTGCCCAGATCGATTGCGTCAGGCAGCGACATTTTCTTGTAGGCGCCATACAGTACACCGGAGCAGAACGCGTCCCCCGCGCCGACCGTGCCCTTGATCATCGCTCGTGGCAGAGGTGCACTCTCGGTTTTCACGTACGTACCATCCTCGTCTACACCATATGCGCCTTCCGGGCAGTGGATCACCGCCCAGCGGGATACGCCGAGCGATTTGAGCCGGTGCAGTGCCGCGGGTAGATTGTCTTGCAAGAGCATATGGTTCTCGTCGCGCAGTTGCACGCCGGTGGAAGCCTCTGCTTCCAACTCGTTGATCACGCAAAAATCAGTGTATTTCAGCGCCGGCGGCACGATCCGCCCGAAGCGATCTCCCGCCTCGCTCACCACGTCGATGGAGGTTAAAATCCCCCGCTCCTGCGCCGTGTGCAAGAGCTTTGCCATCTTCGTGCCGTAGACTTCGTCCGGCTCGTCCAGCGCGTCCAGCAGCAGGATGTAGCCGATGTGCAGGATATCGGCGTGCAGGTTGTCCCAATCGATATCCGCTTGACAAAAGCTGGCGTTTGCGCCGCGATAATGATAAAACGTGCGCTGCTTGCCAATCGTATCCGCCATGACAGCGGTAAACGAGGTAAGCCCCTCTCGGTGCACGCCGGAGGTGTCGATATTCTTGTGGGCGTGCAGCTTCTCCAGCACATAGTCCCCTTCTGCGTCGGTGCCGATGCGGCCGAGTGCCTTGAGCCGCAAGCCGGGGTCGAGCATCGCCAAATCGACAATCACGTTACAAAGCGCGCCGCCGGTCGAGCGGGAGATCCCCTCCGTAATCGTGGTCAGCTCGCCCGGTTTGGGATGCCCTATTATAGGATACAGCACATCCACGACCATATTTCCGGCGATTGCAATACCGTTTTGTTTCATCGTTTCCCTCCAGAATACCAAACGGACGCGCGTCTGATTCAAACACGCGCCCGTTCAATTGTGATCTTTATTGCTCTATGTCGTTGATGTGCTTAACCCTGCATCAGTAGTTCTATCACGTGCATTTCGAGCGTTCTGAACGATTTCAGCTGTTCATTAAGAGCTCCATCACATACATTTCCAACTTTTCAAAGTTTTGCGTTTTCACGCATTCCGCCTGGAATTAGTAGTCAAAGCGCTTGACCTTTTCAAGCAGAATTTCAAAGATTCTCTTCGATTTGACGATGTGCGCATAGCAATCATCGGCGGGTTGGGAGCGCATAGCCTTCACGTCGAGACCGACGCATTCCATCTTGCCGTTATCGCCGAAGTTGTTCTCGTAGAGCACCTTGACCTGGTTGAACGCCTGCCGGAGGTTGTCTACGCCAAACGCCTTGTCCTGGTCATACTTCATGCCGTTCTGATCGTTGAGATGCACGCCCCAAAGCTTGCCCAGCGCGATGGCAAACGCCATGTCGTTAGCGGGATCGAGCCCCGCGAGGATGGAGTGTGCACTCTCGATGCAAACGCCGACGCGGCCGGGATCGACCGTGTATGCGCCAAGCCCTAGCGCATGACCGACGGTGCCGCAATAGCTGCGATCGATGGGCTCGTTGGGCTTTGGTTCGACGAGAATCAGCGCATCTTTATCATACTCGAGAATCGTATTCATTGCATCACGCAGCTGCAAAATCTTTTCCACGGGGTTCTTGCCCTCGGCGCAGAGCGTACCTTCCCGCGCGAGCCAGAGCTGGATTTTGTTGGTGCCAAGTGCTTTTGCGATGTCGCAACTGCGCTTGGAGCGCCAGATGGCAAAATCGTAGTTCTCCTTGAGGCTTGCGGTATACGCGCCATCGTTGCAGCGCGCGTCAAACCAAAGCCGAGGAGCCACAAACTCCGCAAACAGGCCGTATTTGTCCAGCATCGCTTTGACATCCTTGGCGTAGTCGATGATCGCCTTGTCGGACATGTTGTTCATATCCGGCACCGCGTCGTCGTCATGGAACTGCACGCCCGACATGCCAATCTCTGCAAACTTCTTGATCTTTTCTTCCAGCGGAATGCTTGGGCGGATACCCGGGCCAAAGGATTTCTGCAACCAACCCTCGCGATTCGCGCGACAGTTTCACTGAGCGAGGATTTAGCCAAAAGACACACGAAATGATATTTTCCGTGTGTCTTTTTTCTATATATTCAGTTCAAAGATTATTATAGAATTCGAATTTAAGCATGATCAAAATAAATCACTGGCGAAGGAACTACAACGAGTTCCGTCCGCACAGCGCTATTTTACCTATAAAGAGTAGGGCACTCTGCCGCACGGCACACCCGTGCAGCAGAATGCCCCTTGGTACTCAATTCGGGACCCCTTAGTAATTGAGATTACGCTTTTTTCTTTGCCTGGCTGATGAAATAGATAGCCATACCGACCACAAAGTACCCTGCGGTCCAGACCCAGAGCATATAGCCGCCGGTGAGGATGTCCGGAACGTATGCCGCGACGAGCACGATGAGGGTTATGATCGGCAGCACATTGCCGCCGGGCGCTGTGAACTTATCCGTGATCTCAGGGTTTTTCTTACGCGCCGCGAGGACTGTCAAGCAGATGATGGCAACCACGATGGCGTTACAGAGTGAACCGAAGTTGACGATGAAGTTCGTTGCGTTCGGGAATGCCGCGATAATGCCGACCACAAGAATGACCAGAATCTGCGCATTGACCGGCGTGTTTGTCTTTTCATTGATTTTGCCCAAGCCCTTGGGGAGGATGCCCGCCGACCCGGATGCCTGCAGCGCACGGCCTGCCAGCGCCATGACGACGATGATGGTCGTGATCAGTGCGAGCACTGCCGCAATCGTGACAACATAGCCTAGCCACGGCAGATTCGCGAGCGTGGTATACACGGCAGCATACATCGGGATGTACGCCATGCCCGGGTTCGCTTGCAGGAAGCCAGCCGTCACGAGACCCAGTGTGGTGACGATCATCAGAATGTAGAGCACCATTACGACGCTCATGGAGATAATCATCGACTGCGGAACCGTCTTTTTCGGGTTCTTGATTTCACCAACCATGAACGAAACCGCTACGATTGCGCCAAACGCAACCATCGCGATCGGAATCGCGCTCATGAAACCAAAGGTTCCTTTCAGACCCTGCGTGAAGAACGGGGTCAGGGCAGAGCCGTCCCATTTGCCGCTCGTCAAGCCGGTTACGATAAAGACGAGCATGGCAACTGCCAGACCAATCGTCAGAACCGTGTTGATCTTGCCCA
>Ga0302293_10000080_pt1 | contig 57918 bp, 48 predicted proteins | sample III_Fen_N2_2_FD_198758 | JGI IMG/M metagenome (GOLD analysis project Ga0302293, IMG submission 198758) | Peat permafrost microbial communities from Stordalen Mire near Abisko, Sweden - III_Fen_N2_2 | ecosystem: Environmental > Terrestrial > Soil > Wetlands > Permafrost | place: Sweden: Abisko...
AAAAAAATACACTAAATCCGGACTGTTCATTGCCATCATCGCAATGCTGTCTTTTTCAACAACCACATTTGCCCAGCAACTTGGTATTTACGCCTTTACAGGAAATACGTGTCCGGCACCATTAACAGCTGTCAGCGCACAACCGGCAAACGCTGTGTTTTCCAATTATTCGCGAACAGGCGCTACCTGTACTGCTGCTGCTGATGTTTTCAACTCAACCGGTTGGACTGTGGGTGCTACACTTGATCCGGCAAAGTATTTTGAGTTTACTATTACGCCAAACGCCTGTACGGTTATGAACCTCGACTCATTGAAGTTTTTACACCGTGTAAGTACATCCGGAGGTGCGGTTACCGTAGTTGTGCGCTCAAGCCTTGATGGTTTTACTGCTGATTTGCACAATGCTCCTATCACTTCTGTCAATACAAACGTGAATTTGGGAATTGATTTGCCTGCTTCTTTTAACGGACTGACTTCGGCCGTTACTTTTCGTACCTATGTAGTAAATATTCTTTCTACAACAGCAACTTACCGTCACGACAACGTAGCGTTAATCGGAACGGCAACTACTTATCCATTGGCCAATTACTATCAGGATTTAGATGGTGATGGTTTCGGAAACCCTGCTGTTTTTGTAAACACGTGTACCCCTGTCGGATATGTTGCCAATTCAACCGACTGTGATGATAACAACAACCTGGTAAATAGCGGAATCATTTATTATCAGGATTTTGATGGCGATGGTTTCGGAAATGCAGCTGTCACACAAACAGCTTGTACGCAACCGGTAGGATATGTAACAAACGACGACGATTGTAATGATAACAACAACCTTATTGGTGTTGCTACTACCGTTTATTACCAAGATTTTGATGTCGATGGTTTCGGAAATGCTGCGGTTACACAAGTTGCTTGTACACAGCCAGTGGGTTATGTGACAAATGCAAACGATTGTAATGATAATAACAATCTTATTGGCGTGGCTACTACCGTGTTTTATGCAGATACTGACAATGATACTTATGGAGATGGTGGTACAACTACCATTGCCTGTACTCAACCTGTTGGATATGTTAGCAACGGTGATGATTGTAATGACAACAACAGTGCAATTCACCCGGGAGCAACGGAAACGTGCGATGGTATTGATAACAACTGTGTTGGTGGAATCGATGATAACGTGGTTTCTCAAACGTGGTTTATTGATTCGGATAATGACGGTTTCGGAAATGGAGCTATCTCTCAAAGCAATTGCGCTCAACCGGTAGGTTATGTATTGAATGCGAATGACTGTGACGACAACAACAACCTCGTTGGGGTAGCTTCAACAGTTTATTACGCTGATGCTGATGCTGACGGTTTCGGAAATGTTGCTGTAGATTCCGTAGCGTGTACACAACCGGTTGGTTATGTTGCCAACTCCAATGACTGCGATGATAATAACAACACAGTTGGTGTAGCTCAATCTTACTACCCTGACGCTGATGGTGATAATTACGGAAGTGCTGCTGCAAGTGCTTTGGTAACGTGTACACCTCCGGCCAATTACGTGACCGATAATACCGATTGCAACGACGCCAACCCGAATCAATATCCTGGAGCAACTGAAATTCCGGATAACAGTGTGGATGAAGATTGCAATGGTTCAGACTTAAATACATTGGGTACGCAATTGGCTCAATATACCTTTACCGGAAACCTTTGTGCCACACCAGTTCTTGGAGTAACAGCCCAACCTGCAAATGCCAACTTTAGCAATTATTTGGCATCAGACAGTATTAACTGTGCCGCTGGGAACAATATTATCAATTATAATGGTTGGAACACAACTGCAACGTTGGATCTTACACGATATTATGAGTTTACCGTTACGCCTGACAACTGCTACGAACTGTCTTTAACGCAATTGACCTTTTTACACCGCGTAAGTAACACAGGTGGAACTCCATTTGTACACGTGCGGTCTAGCTTGGATAATTTTACAACGGATGTCTTCACAACCCAAATTACAGCTCCCGGAACAGACTTCACAGAAACGGTTCCGTTGACAGGTCCGTTTGCAAGCATTCAAGGTCCGGTTTCTTTCCGTTTCTACGTTGTAAGTATGGGAACATCTGGTGCTACTTATCGCAACGATAACGTATCACTTACTGGCTCCATTAATGCTTTGCAACAACAAACCTATTATGTAGATGCAGATGGTGACGGATTCGGTGATGCAGCAATTGATTCAATGGATTGCGTAATTCCAGCAGGTTATGTTTCAGACAACACCGATTGCAACGATAACAATGCCAGCGAAAATCCGAATGCGGTTTGGTACCAAGATGCAGATAACGATACGTTTGGAAATAATGCTGTTACGCTTACACAATGTACGCAACCTGCAGGATATGTTTCAGACAACACCGATTGCGACGATAACAACGCAAACGTTAGTGGTTCGATTACTTATTATGAAGACGCCGACGGTGATACTTACGGAAACAGCACTTCAACCACGCAAGCATGTACACAACCTGTCGGTTATGTTTTGAATGCGAATGACTGTGATGACAACAATAGTGCAATCACCGTTGCTACCGATCAATTCTACATTGATCAAGACAATGACGGTTTCGGTTCAACAGACGTTATCGTAACTGCTTGTACACAACCCGCAGGTTATGTTTCTAATGCAGATGATTGCGATGATACAAACAACGCGATTACACTTGGATCAACGTTCTACGAAGACGGTGATAACGACGGTTTTGGAAATGCGAACAGTACTATTGTAGATTGTACTGCACCAAACGGTTATGTTGCTGATAGCACAGATTGTGATGATACCAACAATGGAATTAACCCGAATGCAACGGATGTACTTGGAAACAGTATTGATGAAAACTGTGATGGAACAGACGGAAATCTCGGGTTGACGGACGCAGCAATTGCTACGTTTAATGTCTTCCCGAATCCGGGAACAGCTGCGGTTACTATTACGTTGAACGGTTCATGGAATACCAATGTTACTGTTACGATGCTTTCGGTAGATGGTAAAACAGTTCAAACCGCAACCGGATCTTCTAATGAAGTAACTGTTGCAACAGCTGAATTGTTGCCAAGTGTTTATTTTGTTCGCGTAAGTGATGGAACTCATACTTCCGTTGCGCGCTGGGTGAAACAATAAGCGATAGTAAATCATTTTGAAAATCCTTCCATTCGATTGCGAGTGGGAGGATTTTTTATTTCCTCGGAAGTAGTTGTGCTTCTATATAAGTCCCGTAGGGACGCAATAAGGTAGCACAAAATCCGCAACCATTTCCATTGCCCTGTAAGGGTAAGACACATCTCGTCTATAACGTATCGGCAAGGTTTCACGTCTACGGAGAATGTCATTAAGTTAAGCACGAAATAATAATTAGATCACCCAAACAACCATTTTTCAAAATAGAATAATAAAAGCAGTAATTGTTTGCCACAGATCATCCTGAGGCTGACACGTGACTCAGATGAACACTGATATTGGACTATACGCTAGCGTATAGTCTTCAAATTGAATTCCGGATTTCATCTGTGAAAATCTGCGCAATCTGTGGCTAAATCAGAAAAGAATCGTCAAACAAATTCCCTTAACTTAATGACATTGGCCTACAGGACTATAGTTGAATTTGTTGATATGCACTTCACCCAGGCCTAAAAAACAACAAGAGAGAAACGGGCGTCTCTCTCTTGTTCCAACCTAAACTACTACTACTTATGAAAACTAACCTCTAATTATCGTAAATCAAATTTCGCGCCAAAGTTTGAAGATCGATTCCGGTAATTAGGAATACAAAGATAACGTAGGTTTTCCATAGGTATTTTACAGCCCCTGAGTTTTTAACAAAATTTGGTGATTGTGATTTTTCATCCGTTGCACGACTAAACGGTTTTATTCCCTTATCTTTGCCCACTTATCAAGAACTCAAGGTCCAGACGACATGAAAGTTATCGAACACATTAACCAGGCGAAAGACACGCTGTTTTCATTTGAAATCCTTCCTCCGCTTAAAGGAGCAAACATACAATCCATCTACGACGGCATAGATCCGTTAATGGAATTCAAACCCAGGTTTATCAACGTCACGTATCACCGTGAAGAGTTCATTTATAAAGAACGCGAGAATGGGTTGCTTGAAAAAATAGCCATTCGTAAGCGTCCGGGAACTGTAGGAATTTGTGCGGCAATCATGAACAAGTATCAGGTTGATGCCGTTCCGCATTTGATTTGTGGTGGTTTCTCGAAAGAAGAAACCGAAAACGCGTTGATCGATCTACACTTCTTGGGCATCGATAATGTATTGGCATTGCGTGGTGATTCCATCAAAACCGAATCTACCTTTAAACCGCATCCTGAAGGTCACCGCTATGCTGTGGAGTTGATTCAACAAATTGCCGAGATGAATGACGGTCGTTATTTCGTTGACGATGTGCAATTGGCGCCAACCAACTTCTGCATGGGAGCTGCCGGATATCCTGAAAAGCACTTCGAAGCAATGAATCTTTCTACCGATTTACATTACCTGAAAGCAAAAGTAGATGCGGGAGCGGAATACGTTGTAACGCAAATGTTCTTCGATAATCAGAAATACTTTGAATTCGTAGATGCGTGTAGAGCGATTGGAATTACAGTGCCGATTATTCCGGGATTGAAGCCCATCAAAACCATGAATCACATTGCGTTTTTGCCGAAGGTATTTCACATTGATTTTCCGGAAGCGTTGAGCAATGAATTGCTAAAATGCAAAACCAGCGCCGATGTTAATCAGGTGGGAGTAGAGTGGGGAATTCAACAATCAAAAGAATTGAAAGCCGCCAAAGTACCGTGTATTCACTATTATACAATGTCTACTTCCGATACGGTGAAAAAAATAGCCAGCGAAATATTTTAACCTATGAAACAGCTTATCTTACTTATCGCCTTGATTGGTCTTGGATCAATTTCAAACGCACAAACCGATAGCCTTCACCTCAACAATGCGTTGGTGGTAAGTCACATGGATAATCAGGAAGACCGTTATTCATTGGAAGTAGCCATTTCTGAAATGTTGTCGGCGAATAAGGTGAAAAATGCTGTTTCGCTCAATGTTTTGAAACAAGGTGGTGATCCGCAAGTATTGTTAACCGATTCTCTAACACAGATCTTGGCGGCAAAAGGAATCAATACAATGATGTTGGTTTCGATCAGAGGATACGATAAGCGCTTTCACCGTTCAGAAAAGAAACTCACATTGGCCGAAGATCTTTCTGCCGCTAACTTGTTTTCATTATACAAAGACGATATTGTTTCGGTAACGCTCGAGTTTCACTTCTACAGAAACGGCGTGTTGGTTGGTTCTGATTTGTTGAAAATTGGTGCCATCAGTTCACGCGAAGGTGTGATGAAAAAGCTCCGTAAGAAATTACCGAAACGCATCCGCAAGCACTGGAAGTAAGACGGTTAGATAAATAGACTTGAGACCGCTTCGCTAAAAGACGAAAGACAGGTTTTCAAAAAACTGTCTCAAGTCTTTCGTCTCAAGTCTAACAGTCTTCTAGTCCTCATAGCCGTTTTAACTGCTCCATCTTTACCTGTGCTTTTTCAAACTGTTGTGTTTGACCATAAGCTTCTGCGCAATGCAACAAGGTATCCTTTCCTTCTGGTTGAATGGTAAGTGAATGTTCCAAATCGGCAATTGCTTCCGAATAACGCCCCAATTTCAGTAAACAATAACCACGCTTGTCAAAAATCCGGTGATCGTATTTGGAATAACTAGTCGCTTCAGTAAACACCGACAACGCTTCTTCAATCTTTCCTTCTTGCAACAATACTTCTCCGTGATCTAACAATACCGCCAGATTTTCCGCACGTTGTTTTAATCCTGTTTCAATGCGTTTAAAATTGGTGTATTCTTCCAATTCTTCACCTGAAACGGGTTCATTCGTCAGGATCTCTGTCAGTTGTTCATCACGAAGTTGAAGCGCTTCACAAGCCGTTCGAAGATCGAGTAATCGCCAATTTTCAGCCGTGGGTTCACCATCAACCGGCCAATACGCTTTTACATACAACCGGTTGTTTTCACCCAACTGAATTACTTTATAAACCGTATACTCGCCGTTTTCCTGCTGAAAAAACACATCACCTTCGCGGAATGTTTCCATCGCCTTAGTTCATAATCGCATCCAATGCATCCATGAAACGCGTGGCTGCAACTTCCAGAATCTCGTCGGTATGAGCTGCAGAAACAAATCCTACTTCATAACCGCTAGGACCTAGGTAAACTCCACGATCCAACAAGGCTCTGTGCAAGTGTTTGAAACCTGTCATATCCGGGTTGATGTCTTCCGATTTGCGAATTCGTTTGGAATCGTCGAAAGAAATCCAGTAAATGGAACCGATAGTCACCAATTCAAAATGATACCCTTTGGCTTTCGCGTGAGCGTTGATTTTATCGGTAAACAAATGCGTTCGTCGTTCCTGATCTTCGTAAAAGCCTGGTTTGGAAAGTTCGGTCAATTGCGCTATTCCGGCAGCCATGGCTACAGGATTTCCAGAAAGTGTTCCAGCTTGGTAAACCGGTCCGTCGGGTGAAATTTGCGCCATGATTTCTTTCTTAGCTCCGTATGCACCTACCGGCAAACCACCACCGATGATTTTTCCGTAAGAAACGATGTCAGGGATGACTCCATAATGTTCGGTTGCTCCACCAAAAGCTACGCGGAATCCTGAAATCACTTCATCAAAAAACAACAATGCTCCGTTGGCGGTACACACCTCACGCAGGAAGGTCAAAAATCCTTCTTCTTGCAACAACAAACCGTTATTCGCCGGAATCGGTTCAATGATCACGCAGGCAATCTGGTCTTTATATTCAGTAAAACATTGTTCTACCGCTTCTTTGTTATTAAGGGGTAAAACCAGCGTTTCATTCACAAATCCTTCGGGAATACCGGCGCTGGAAGAATTTCCAAACGTCACCAAGCCTGAACCTGCTTTCACCAATAAGGCGTCGCTGTGACCGTGGTAACATCCTTCGAATTTCACAATTTTGTTACGTCCGGTATACCCGCGCGCCAACCGAATGGCCGACATCACAGCTTCTGTTCCGGAACTGGTAAAACGCAATTTATCAATGAAATTATTTCGGGTTAAAATCAATTCCGCCAACTCATTTTCCAAACGCGTCGGAGCCCCGAAACTGGATCCGTTTCCAAGCGCTTCCACCACCTTGGAATATACCGCCGGATGGTTGTGCCCAAGGATGAGCGGACCCCAGCTACCGCAGAAATCGATGAATTCATTATCGTCTTCATCCCAGATATACGCACCGTTTCCTTTCTTGATAAACAGAGGTGTTCCATCTACCGATTTGAACGCGCGAACCGGTGAATTTACACCACCCGGAAAGTACTTTTTTGCTGTTTCGTATAACGCCTGGGAAACTGTTTGCTTCATGTGTGATTGTGTTATAATTCGTATCTTTGAAAAGTGGCTTTTTAACAGCCATCTCTATTATTAAACAAAATTAGCAGAAATAAGGTTTAAACATGGCCGAATTTGTGAATTCTCTTGCAGCCGCTCAGGCATTAGACGCTGCCGACCCGTTAAAGTCATACCGCGATCGATTTTATATTCCAACATTCCACGAAAAGGGAGTGCGTTATTTCACAGGAAACTCCCTCGGATTGCAACCCAAATCGGCACAAGCTTACGTGCAACAAGAAATGGACGATTGGGCGAAATGGGGTGTTGAAGGACATTTCGACGGAAAAAATCCCTGGTTTTCTTACCACGAATTCCTAACGGAAAAAGCGGCTCGTGTTGTGGGTGCTTTGCCCAAAGAAGTGGTGGTAACACATTCATTAACCACCAACTTGCATTTGTTGATGGTGTCTTTTTACCGTCCTTCGGGAACGCGCACCAAAATCTTGTGCGAAGCCAAAGCTTTTCCAAGCGATTTGTATGCCTTGGAATCGCAAGTTCGTTTTCATGGATTAAACCCGGATGTTGATTTGGTTGGGCTTGCTCCGCGCGATGGAGAGCACTTATTGCGCGAAGAAGATGTGTTGGCGAAAATTGCCGAATTGGGCGATACGCTTGCATTGATTATGATTGGTGGTGTGAATTATTACACCGGACAATTGATGGACATGCCTGCCATTACCAAAGCCGGTCATGCCGTTGGAGCCATTGTTGGTTTCGATTTGGCGCATGCTGCCGGAAATATTCATTTGAAATTGCACGAATGGGACGTTGATTTTGCAGCGTGGTGTTCGTATAAATACTTGAATTCGGGACCCGGTGGTGTTTCCGGAATGTATGTTCACGAACGTTTTGCCAACAGACCAGACTTACCGCGTTTTGCCGGATGGTGGGGCTATGATAAAGCAACTCGCTTTCTGATGGAACCGGGCTTTAAACCCATGGAAGGTGCCGAAGGTTGGCAATTGAGTAATGCACCGGTTATTAGTATGGCGGTTCATTGGGCTTCATTGGAAATTTTCGATGAGGTAGGGATGGAACGCTTGAATGAAAAAACGGTTTTGTTGACGGGTTACTTGGAATTTATCCTGGATGAATTAACGGCCAAATACCAAGATTTATGTCGTTTTGAAATCATTACTCCGCGTGAGAAAACAAGACGTGGTGCTCAGTTGTCTATACTAGTACATGGAAAAGGAAAAGCCTTATTTGATGCTTTGAGTGCAAACGGAGTGGTGGCAGATTGGCGCGAACCGAATGTAATTCGTGTAGCTCCGGTGCCGTTGTATAACTCGTTTGAAGACGTGTATTACTTGGGGAAATTGCTGGAAGAAGCGATTTTGGGATGAAATTCAAACAGCGCATTGTAGGATCTGAGCAACCTAGTTGTATAAATAATTGTTGTCCTACTCTTTGTGCCCTTGTGTCTTTGTGGTTAAAATGAAAAAGTTGTGGCGACAGAAAACGAAATAGCAGAAATAGTATTTAAAGCATGTATGCGTATACACAAGAAATTGGGTCCGGGATTATTGGAGTCTGCTTATGAAGCTTGCTTGAACTACGAGTTAGAGCAATATGATATTTTGGTTGAAAGACAAAAAAAACTTCCACTCATTTATGATGATTTGGAACTGGAAGTTGGATATAGGATTGATTTTTTAATTGATAATAAAGTCGTTATTGAATTAAAAGCTGTTGAATCTCTAAACAATCTTCACACTGCACAAGTAATAACTTATCTCAAGTTGACAGATTGTAAATTAGGGTTACTCATCAACTTTAATACACCACTAATAAAGAATGGATTCAAAAGAGTAATTAACGGTATTCTTCAAGAGTAGCTTACCACGAAGACACAAAGACACAAGGAAAGAGTTACTATTTAGTATTGAAGTAATTAGAGAAATAAACATGAAAAACGTTGCAGTAGTTGGAGCAGGATTGGTAGGCAGTTTGCAGGCCATCCTCATGGCGCAAAAAGGATACAATGTATCGGTTTTTGAACGTCGGGAAGATTTGCGAAAAGCCAAATTGATCAGCGGAAAATCGATCAACTTAGCGTTGTCTGATCGTGGGTGGAAAGCCTTGGAACTTGCAGGAATAGCAGAAGACATTCGCGCGATTTCGATCCCGATGCACAGTCGCTGTATGCATGCTTTGGACGGATCATTGTCGTATCAACCATACGGAAAAGAAGGTCAGGCAATTTATTCCGTTTCGCGCGGTGGTTTGAATCAAAAACTCATGAACTTGGCGGATAACTATCCGAATATCGAGTACTTTTTCGACCGCAAATGCCAGGATTTGGAACTTGCTTCCAACACCTTGACGTTTAACAACACGAAGGAAAAATCGACTGAAAATTATGTGTTCGATCGCATTTTTGCTACCGATGGTGCCTTTTCGGCTGTGCGTATGCGCATGCAAAAATCGACCTTGTTTGATTATTCGCAGAAATACCTCGATCACGGTTACAAGGAATTGGTGATTCCTGCCAATGAAGACGGTTCGCACAAACTCGACAAAAACTGCCTGCACATTTGGCCACGCGGTGAGTTTATGATGATCGCTCTTGCCAATTTGGACGGAAGTTTTACCTGCACGCTCTTTTTCCCGATGAAGGGAGAAACGTCGTTTGAAACGCTAAAAACCCGCGAGCAAGTAAGTGATTTCTTTGCGAAAACATTCCCGGATGCCGTATCGATGATGCCGACTTTATTAGACGATTATTTCGACAACCCGACATCATCATTGATCATGGTACGTTGTTCACCTTGGAATTACCAGGACAAAGTGTTGTTGTTGGGCGATTCGGCTCATGCCATTGTACCTTTCTACGGTCAGGGAATGAATTGTGGTTTTGAAGATTGTACCGTTTTCGATGAAATGTACAAAGAAGCCAATGGTAATTGGGATGGTTTGTTGGATCGTTTTTCCGATCAACGTGTTCCCGACGGAAATGCCATTTTGGATTTAGCTTTGTTCAATTACGTTGAAATGCGCGATTTAACTGCCGATCCTGATTTCTTGTTGCGTAAAAAAATCGAGGCGAAATTCTCGAATCTGTATCCCGAAAAATGGATGCCGCTTTATTCGCAAGTGACATTTAGCAACATTCGTTACAGCGATGCATTGAAAAACGGACAGTACCAACAAACGATCATGGATCAGGTTATGCAGTTGGAAGGCATACACCAAAAATGGAATGAACCATTCGTTATGGAAAAAATGTTGGCCTTAGTAGTGTAACCAAACGTCAGTATTCGGATATTTACAAAAACGCTCATTATGAATCGACTATTTCTTGGGGTATTGCTTTCGGTATTGATTGTAGATAGTGCACAGGCACAGTACAAACCTAAAAAACGCAGAAGTGATTTTTTCGGTGGTGCTCAAGACTATCGCGATATTTCTAAGAATGCGTTGCAGATTTCTTTCGGGCCGAATTATACCTTGAGTCATCTCAAAAACGAAAAAGTTGACGGTGTGGATGAGTTGAATCGTCCGATCAATTATACCGTTGATCCTGCTGGAAGAGTAGGTGGTTTTATTGACATCGGAATGGCGCATTACCGTTTCAAACCATCACGTATTTTGGGAGCGATTTACAAAATGCGTGGTGAGAAAGGCGAAATCAAATGGATAGGCGCCAACCTGATTCACCGTGTAGACTGGGGTTTGGGATTTGATTACATCGGCGGAACCGAAAAAACAACAACCAATTACCTCGATTTAACAGGAAACGTTATCAACACGGTTGAAGGTCAAGGAAAATTCTATAACGGATATGTTTACGGACGATTTACCGCAGACCGATTTACCTTGCTGAGTGACAATTGGCATTTGGAAACCGGATTGGGTGTAAATTTCAATTACATGGTGATGGAAGGTTCTCAAAGTTATACCGAGACGCCCATGGCCGAGCAGAAATTTCAGAAAAACTTCATGGCTCAAATTCACGGACATCTTGGATTTCAATACCGTGTAAGACGTGGTGATTACCTGGTTTTCGGATTTTACCTTCCTGCGATCGGCGTGTACGAAGCCAATCGTTTGAAACCGACTGTTCAATGGTTTTCAAGCAATTACTGGCCGGTGCATTTGCAAGTAAAGTGGATTCATCATTTCACCAAAAAATCAAACGGTTGCAACACCGGTACACCGGAAGATCGCAAGCGCAACGAAGAATACATGCAGAACCGATAATTGGTGATTCGAAGGCTCTTTTCCCGTTTTCGCAGCGAACCGTTTTTGTGGTCGGCATTAGCGATTGCGGCCCTTGTTTATAGCCTTATTTCGTTTGTTAATCATTATTGTTTTCGCACCTACTCGCTTGATTTAGGTGCGTATACCAATGCGTTGTACGATTACGCACATTTGAGTTTCAACGACAGTTCAACGTTCAAAGCCGTTCCCGAAAACTTACTGGCCGATCATTTTGATTTGTATTTGCCCCTGTTTTCGCCCTTGGTTTACCTCTTTGGAACGTACACTTTATTGGTTGTTCAGCTGCTTGCTACCTTGCTTGGAGCTATTGGCATCTACCGTTATTTCTACTATCGATTTCCGAACACCAATCTCAAGCGTTTTGCGCTGATCTACTTTTTGTTGTTCTTCGGGATTTTTGCAGCCTTTTCGTTTGATTATCACAGCAATGTTGTTGCAACCATGATTGTTCCATGGTTGTTACTGGCGTTCGCGAAACGAAAAATCAGGCAAATTGCGGTGCTCACCATCCTGATCCTGATTGCCAAAGAAAACATGTCGTTGTGGCTTATTTTCATCGGATTCGGACTGTGTTATACTTACTTCCGCGACAAACAATTGCGTTATGTTGCACTCGCAATTTCAGGCTTTTCCATTCTTTATTTTGTGTTGATTACAGGCGTTGTGATGCCGGCACTTTCCAATTCGGGAACCTATCCACATTTTCATTATTCGGTGTTAGGAACAGGAGCAGGAAAAGCATTGGTGCAGTTGCTTGCTCATCCGATCGACAGTTTCAAAATCTTGTTTATCAACCACAGTCCGTTTCCTGAACACAATGGTGTGAAAGCCGAATTTTGGATTGTTACTGCCGTTTGTGCAGTATTTTGTTTGATCCGAAAACCGATTTACCTCTTCATGCTCATCCCGATTTTTGCTCAAAAGTTGTTTCATGACAATGCAGCCATGTGGGGCATTAATCAGCATTATGCGATAGAACTTGCTCCGTTGCTGGCGATCGGAACATTTGAAGCAATTGCTCAATTTCACACTACGAGATGGCGACGTGTGGCTTCGTTTACGGCCGTTGTCTGTTCGCTTGCTTGTGCAATCCGGGTGATGGACAATACGATAGCGTATGCCGAAAAAGCCCGCATTCGCATTTACAAAGAAGCGCATTACAACCGCGAATTTCCGATTGATCAAGCCTACGCAGTACTTGCTCGCATCCCCGAAGATGCTATTGTGAGCGCGCAATCGGCGTTTGTTCCGCATTTAGCGGTGCGCGAATCGGTGTACCAGTTTCCAATTATTCGAAACGCAAGCTACATTTTATTGTCGCCGGTTGAAAATCCGTATCCGCTGAGCGCAGAAGAATTTACGCACAAAAAAGACAGTTTGTTAAACACTTCCGCCTGGAAAATTGTTACTAAAAACAATACATTTATCTTACTGAAAAAACAACAACCATGAAACGAATTTATCATTTGAGCAATTGCGGTACTTGTCAGGAAATCATTCGAAAAGTAAATCCGAATAGTGACGTAGAGCAAATCGATATCAAACAAACCAATATCGATGGCGACACTTTGGATTGGATCAAAGAAAAAGTGGGTTCATACGAAGCATTGTTCTCGAAAAGAGCTATGAAATACCGCGGTATGGGTTTAAATGAAATGAAGCTAACCGAAGCAGATTACCGCAATTACATGTTGGAAGAATATACCTTTTTGAAGCGTCCGTTTATTATCTACGATGAGCATGTGTGGATTGGGAACGCGAAAAAAGACGTGGAAAGCGCGGTGGAGTTTTTCGGTAAACTATAAGTCCAATACTTTACCACAGATGCACAGATTTTAGCGCTCCTAACGGAAGCGCTTTTTAGTGCTGTTTCAAAAATATAATTAATAATGCGAGGGCGTTAGCCGAGCCAAAATCTGTTCATCTGTGGGAGGTTTTACGCTCTCCTTCCTTGGTGGTAACTAGAAAAAACGCATTCTGGTTCGAAGCACCGAAACACGGTAATCGTCGAGGCGTTCGTCTATTTTCTTTGCAACAAATTTGCGGATGATTTTGTGCGTTCCTTTCCCCATTTTGTAATCGAGTTCATCGCCGAAAATGGGAACAATACTCAGAAAGTGCACATTTCTATCGGCAAATTCGAGTGGTTGAAGAGCATCTTCCATAAAAATCGGATCCAAGAAAATCAGGTATTCCTGTTTCATGGTGTTGGAAATCTGAGCCGGTGGATTTCCGCATGGAATGGTATGTCCGGGTCCGAACCAGGTATTTTTCTCGCGCACAAAAGTTTCGAGCTTAAAAATCCAGTGGTAAACCCAGTTAAAATTTGGATTTTCCAAATCATCCATGTCCCAATACGTTGGCAAACAGAAATACAATTCGGCGTGTTCGCGGCCTTTCCATTTTTCGGAAACGGGCATCGTATATTCCGACAAACCGTTGGTCATGAGAATGGTTACCGGAATTTGCAATTCGAGGTACAAAAAGGTAAGCTTTTGTTCAGGATGCAACGGATTTTGTATGGTGCGCACGCGGTGTGCTCCAAAACGTTCTTCCAATGCCGGTATGATATTCATGGTGCAAAGATAGTTATTCGATGGCTGATCTTGCTTATAGGTGGTGAAGGAACTCTTGTTAAATTAACGTTCTGATGATTCGTGGTGGGGATTGAGTGGGTTTTTGGGGGAAATAAAACCGTTTCAAACAACCAAAAAAATCCCACGTAATATTGCAAAATTACCGGCATTATTTTGACATGTCATTTTGCAATATTACGTGGGATTAAAATCCTAACTATCAGTGATTAAAACCGCGTTTTAAACCACAATATTCACAATCCGCCCAGGAACCACGATCACTTTTTTCGGTTCTTTTCCTTCGAGCCATTTCTCTGCTTCGGGCATAGCCATCACAGCAGCTTGTACTTCCTGTGCATTCATCGCAGTGGGCAATTCGGCCGAGAAACGCATTTTTCCGTTAAACGAAACCGGGTAAGCGAAATTGGCTTCTACCAGAAAATCAGGGTTGAAAGTCGGGAAGGTAGCAACGGAAATACTTCCGGCTTCATGGCCAAGAGCTTCCCACAATTCTTCGGCAACATGCGGAGCATACGGTGAAAGCAACACCACCAATTGTTCCAAAACAGCACGCGAATGGCATTTCTGCTCGGTGAGTTCGTTCACACAAATCATGAAGTTGGAAACGCCCGTATTGAACGAAAAACGCTCTAAATCTTCCTCAATTTTCTTGATGGTTTTGTGCAAGGTTTTCAACGATTCTTTGCTTGGCTCGGCATCGGTAACAATACTTTGTCCTTCGTTGTAGAACAAACGCCATAGCTTGCGCAAGAAGTTGTGCACGCCATTGATTCCTTTGGTATCCCATGGTTTGAATTGCTCCAACGGACCCAAGAACATTTCGTACATGCGCAGGGTGTCGGCTCCGAATTTCTCTACCAACTCATCTGGCGTTTGTACGTTGTACTTGGATTTGGACATTTTTTCGACCTCGGAAGCGCAATAAAATTTACCATCAGAACTATCAATAAATAACGCTCCTTTTAAATCAGAAAAGTCTTTTTGGAAAGATACTTTATCGACAAGTACATCAGAATCGACATAATTGATGGGGACCCTACGAAATATAAAATTATGTGGCTCCGTACCTCCTTCTAGCGTCTCTTTAAATGAATTTCCGCCAAAATATTCATCTAAGAGGGTTCTTATTTTTAATCCTAATTCTTTATTATCGGATTTTGCTGCTTCCTCTGCTGAAACAAAAATTTGAACTTTGGGTTTGTCAGCTCCAGTAACTGTATATGTATAATTGTAAGCTAAACTACTTCTCCCCAAAATCATCCCCTGATTGATCATCTTCTTGAACGGCTCATCGAAGTTGATGAAGCCCATGTCTTTCAGGAATTTGGTCCAGAAGCGGGCATACAACAAGTGACCGGTAGCGTGCTCCGAACCACCGATGTAAAGATCGACCTGATTCCAGTAATCGGCTTTTTCTTTGGAAACAAATGCCAGTTCGTTGTGCGGATCCATGTAGCGGAGGAAATACCACGAACTTCCGGCCCAACCCGGCATGGTGTTGGTTTCCATGCGGTCGCCTTCAAAATGATTCCAAGCGTTGCGTTCTGCCCGTGCCAATGGCGGTTCACCGTCTTCGGTAGGCAAGTATTTATCTACTTCCGGCAACAAAATCGGCAAGTTGGCATCGTCGATCAGGTGCGGAATATTGTCTTTGTAATACACCGGAAACGGTTCGCCCCAGTAACGCTGACGTGAGAAAATTGCATCGCGCAAACGGTAGTTGGTTTTTCCTTTTCCGATGCCTTTTTCTTCAATGGCCTGAATGGCGGTTTCCATCGCTTTTTTGATCGGAAGATCGGTCAGGAATCCGGAATCGGTGATTGTTCCTTCCTTTTCAGCGTAAGCCGCTTCGGAAATATCAACATCTTTGAAAATGTTTTTGATCGAAATGTTGAAGTGTTTCGCAAAATCCCAATCGCGCTGATCGCCACACGGAACGGCCATTACAGCTCCGGTTCCGTAAGAAGCCAACACGTAGTCGCCAATCCATACCGGAATGTTTTCACCTGTAAACGGATGCACGGCGTAAGCTCCGGTAAATTGTCCGGTAATGTTTTTTACATCGGCCTGGCGGTCGCGCTCCGATTTCAACGAAGCAGCGGTTTTATAAGCATCAATTGCAGCGCGGAATTCATCGGTTGTAATCTCATTTACCAACGGATGCTCGGGCGCCAATACCATGAACGAAACGCCGAAAATGGTATCTGGTCGCGTAGTGAAAACCTCAATCGAAGCCTCTTCACCACTTTTCAATTTTACATTTTCAATTTTAAACGAAACAGAACACCCTTTTGATTTCCCGATCCAGTTGCGTTGGATGTCTTTTACAGATTCGGTCCAATCTACGGTTTCCAGACCTGTCAGCAATCGTTCGGCGAATGCCTTGATACGCATCGACCACTGACGCATGAGTTTTTGTTCTACTGGATGTCCGCCACGTTCCGAAACACCATTGATCACTTCATCATTGGCAAGCACAGTTCCCAATGCAGGACACCAGTTTACCCACGAATCGGCCAGGTAAGCCAAACGGTATTCCATCAGGATATTCGACTGTTCTTTTTCAGATTTGGCGTTCCATTCTTCGGCAGTAAAAATTGTTTCATAATCCGAGCAAGCGTTTACCGAAGCATTTCCTTTTGTGCGGAATGTTTCGATCAAACCATCGATGTGTTCAGCCTTGTCGGTATCGTTATTGTACCAAGCGTTGAAGATCTGTTTAAAGATCCATTGCGTCCATTTATAGTATTCCGGCGATGAAGTTCGCACTTCGCGATCCCAATCAAACGAGAAACCGATTTTATCCAACTGATCGCGGTAACGGGCTACATTTTCAGCAGTTGTGATCGCAGGATGCTGACCGGTTTGAATGGCATATTGTTCGGCAGGCAATCCGAAAGAATCGTAGCCCATCGGGTGCAAAACGTTGAATCCTTTTAAGCGTTTGTAGCGTGCAAAAATATCCGACGCGATGTAACCCAGCGGATGCCCAACGTGCAATCCTGCTCCTGATGGATACGGGAACATGTCGAGTACATAATATTTGGGTTTATCGCTGGTGTCGGCGGCTTTAAACGGTTTGTCTGTGGCCCATTTTTGGCGCCATTTAGATTCGATATCGCGAAAATTGTATTCCATAATTGCTGCTATTCCTGCTCGTTCAATGGGGGCAAAGATACCAAAAAGAGGGGTTTTGGAGAAAGGAGAAAAACAAGTGTCAAAAACTTCCGTAATCCCTATACACTGCATTGCAAAAAAGCAACTGGTTATCGGGACAAGTTATTGCTGGATTACTGAAATTAAATCGATTTAAATCAAGTAGTTAAATATTATTTTTCACGAAAATCAACCCCCATACGTGAATTGTCCATCCCCCAAACCGAAAACACAACCTGCCCCAAAATATCTTCGCGCCTAATACAACCAAAGAAACGACTGTCTAAAGCATTTCCTCGGTTATCAGCCATTACGAAATAGCAATTGGCCGGAACTTGAATCTCAGGAGCATCTGTTGGCGACACGTCCATGTTATAGGAGTATTTTAGCGTTCTATGTAGATGATTGTTGGGCAACATTTCTTCCCATTCTTGTAAATGAATGTTTGGAAGTTTAAAGTGTGATTCAGGTGCAGAAGCATCAATTAATTCAGCCCGACATTTTTCTCCATTGATAATCGGAGTATCTTTTTCTACTTTCACCCTATCGTTGGGTAATCCTATTACCCGATAAACACGGAGTAAATCATCAGCTACTGGCACCTGAACAAGATCGCCGTATTGAGGATTATGATTTGTATAAGCCCAAACATCTATTATGACATAATCTCCTTCTAACACTGTTGGTTCACCATAAAATTTCGAGATAAAAAAACAGGATACTCCGGAGGTAGTTCTGGTATCGAACAACGTAAAAAACACAGAATAACAAACCGCTATTCCAATGTAAATGATACCTCGGTTGTAATTTCTCAATTCGAATAATTTTAACGGGATGGCTTTTCTTGCAGCATCAATCGTGATCCATAACCGGAATAGAATAACAACAAAAAACAGACTTATAAATCCCCAAAAATGAGCGGTCAAATGAAGTATTCCAAATGTAACAGGAAGAAGTATCAATGCGACTGCAAGAACGATGGCTTTTTTCCATTGACCGTTGTAAAGCTGCCCCAATCCTGGAAATATTAGACTCAGTATCATGGCCAACCACCATTTTCGTGGCGAAATAATTGGTTGTTGTGGTTTCTTTCCTAAGAGAATGGAGTCCTGGTTCGGCATTTTAGAAGTCTAATTGCAAAATATCAGGGGAAAATAGTTTTTTTTGAGTGAATACTAAAACAAAATTAGGGAATTCGCATGTTCGGGATATCCCAAATTCCCGAACACTATTTTTGAACGAAAAAAAGTCGCTTCTACTCCAAAACCAATCGCTGTTCCAAGGTAACTTCCTCACCCAATACCCGCACAAACACCAATCCTTTTTCCTTACCTAACTGCAAGGTGGTTTGTCCGTTTTTCAGGTTTCCGGAAGCGATTGTTGTGCCAAGTAAATCATAGACCGTAAACGGAGCGCTGGCCAAGGTGTATGAACCGGCTACTACCAGAAAATCACCGTTTGAACCCGTTGGAGTAATCACCAAGTGGTTGTCTCCTGAGCAATCAATCGCAATGGTTTTAAGGATGGTTTCTTTCCCGTCAACATCCACCTGACGTAAACGGTAATAATTGACTTGATTGGTAATAGGAGTAATGTCTGTATAGGAATAAGTTGTCGGCAAATGCGTATTCCCGCCACCTTTTACCGTTGAAATCACTTCAAACGAAAGACCATCAGCAGAACGTTCTACAATGAATCGGTCGTTGTTTTCTTCGGTTTCAGTAGTCCAATTCAAGTAAGCTTTTCGGTTTTCGCAATAACCGTCGAATGCTGTTAAATCAACTCCTAAAGATCCGCCACAAACAACAAGATCGGCCGCTGAAAGTGTTACACACACCGATTTTGAACAATTGAGGCATTGGGCAGGTGAGCTGGGTGGACTTGACGTAATGGTGTAATCTCCCGCATCAACAACAGGAGTCACACCGGCAGCGCCACTTGCAATGGTTTCCGAAAAACCGTTGGGTCCGGTGATTGTTAAAGTCGCACTTCCTGAAGTTCCGCTTGCATCAAAACAGAAGTCAACAATTCCCGTAAAAACAGGGTCGGTTCCACTACAAACAATGTAATTTCCGGAACCTGTGATCGTATCCGGGCGGTTGAGCGGCGCAAACATGGGTCCGGCAAAATAATGGGAGGCCGACGAAGGTCCGTAATACGCGTAAGCCTGTCCCAAACCATTCGTATTCAATGCGTAAAACGCTCGAATGAATTGAGTGGGTAAAGATGGAGTGAGAAACGAATAACCGTTGCACCCCGGATTGAGGTCGGAAAGTGACCCACAAGAGACAAATCGGTTACCCGAGTAGCGCCATCCGATAGTAGGTGTTTTCCCGACATTAGTTACTTTACTCAAGGTTGTTGATTGCGGAGTTGTTCCTTTGTAGTATTGAAGGTTCACATTCGCAATTTCAAAGTCGGCCAACACTTCGTAAACGGAAGTATAAAAACCGTTAATTGTTTCCCAATTGATACATTGCCGGTCGCCACCTTCGGCATTACAGAGGTCGTAGTTGGTTGCGAAAGCAGACCCAGTGAGATTCTGCGAAGCAAATGCGGCTGTTTGCGAAGTGAGAATTTCCACCCCCCGTTCTGCATTATTGATGCTTCGTTTGGTAGTTCCGAAAACCGTTGTGGTGGTTGTTCCGCTTCCGCCCACACCATCGTCGTTGTTATCGGCACCGTAACCGCACATGTTAATGAACGAAAGTCCGCAAGGAATGCATTCGTTTCCGGAAGTGATGACAGGATAATCAATCGCCAGGTAACGCCCAGGATTGGTAGTAGTTATTGTACCGGTGCAAGAGGCGCTTTGTGAATAACGAACGCGGAACTTAAAGCTGTTTGTAAAATACGCCGAATTCACCATCATTCCACTTGGTGCTGTATTGGCGCCGGCAGCGGGATAAAAATTTCCTGTGGCGGTGCTGGTTTTGAAAACGGTGAGACACACGCGTGACCATGTACCTTCCTGAATCCAAAAGGTATTGGTGGTAGCATTGGTTGCCATATCTGTGCTGGCACTGCTGGTGTTTAAGGTCATAATTTGCGTCCAGTTAGTTCCTCCGTTGGCTGAAAAATCTAGAAAAACATTGTTTCCGGTGCAGCTTCCCCAACCGTTGGTTTGACCGCAGGAAGTTTCTGAAGCATTCAACCAAAACTGAATTTTAAAGCCTTCAACGGCACTCATATTAAACGTGGGTGAAACAAGTGTTGGATTATTTTGACCTCTTAAAACCGCATAGCTGAGGTTTTGATTGATGTTGGTGCGTCCGTCGAAATTCGCACCTAATTTTCCGCCGGTTCCGCTACCACCTACCGCAATAGAATTGGCAATATTTCCAATACAAAAACCATTGGTTCCCGTGCATGAACCGCTACAATTGGGTTGCACCAAACCTGCTTTTGCTCCGTAGGCATCCGCCGCGGGTAATGCTCCGGCAGTTGTAGCTGTAGGCGCTCCGGCAAATGTCCAGCCTACCGGCAATGAAGCCGTTCCGTAAGTTGTTGCTCCTACAAAATCAAAAGATTGTCTTGTTCCTGCTACCGATTCAAAAGGTGCAGGTTGTGAACATGGAGAAACGCAGGTTCCGTCGTGATTGACATCTTGCGGACAGTTGAGATTGGTTTCGCCTGCATCTACTAATCCGTTTCCGCAAGTTGGGCATTGAGCAAGAGAGGAAAAAGTAAGCAACAAACAGCCCACGGCAAAAGCCACGGATTTGTAGTAATAGTGCATGGAGATGTGTTTTTGTAAATGTAACGAATTAAAACAAAAAGCCAGCTGAAATGCAACGGGTTTTACCGTTCATTATCACGAAATCGACGATCAATATATCCAACGGCTTCTTTCGGTGATCGGATACTCAATAATTTTATCTTGTGTCGAAATTTTAGAACAACTCTATGGGATATTGGATTTTTGCAGGAAATAACTTTTCGCAGATTGCGGTAGGTAATGCCAATTGTATTTGGGCAATAGAAAGCGGTACAACTCTTAAACGACGCTCGTTGAGCGATCCGTCGGGTTGGGAAACAGTTGCCGGACCGGTAAACAATGCAACTTACGCTACCATCGGGTGTTCGGAAGACGGCACGGTTATGCTCACTGACAGTCATGGCGTGATTTACCGCTTCAACTCCTTTAACAATACCTGGATTACCTTCAATCAGTACAACTTTGCGCAGATTTTTGTGGGAAGCGCCAAGTATATCTGGAGTTTGGGAGCGGATGGTTATGCGTATCAATACACGCAGGAAGAATCGTTTGTTCAGCGATCCAATACAGCCAATCCGGAAGGAGTTCTTACAACGCTTTCCATTGGTGAAGACGGTGAAGTGGTGGCTGTAAATTCGAATAATCAGTTGATGCGTTACATCTCCAACAATCAGTTTCACGCTATTCCTAACTTAAAAGCCACCGTGGTTTCTGTTGCTTCGGCGGCCAACATTATTGCGGCAGATACCGGAAATACGGTGCAACGCTACATCGGTGAAGGATATTGGGACCAATTTGACATGGTTGATCGTTCCGGGAATCCACTTCCAACAGGAACAATTTCTGCCCTTTCTGCCGGAGTAGACGGCACGGTCTTTATGCTCCTCAATAACCCGAATGTAGTCGGAAATCTCTACGTTTACATTCCTTACGATCTTCCTAAAAACGCTTAAGTTATGGGTTATTGGATAGAAGAAACAGAGGGGATTTTGATGAAACTTACTGTTGCGAAATCAGGTGTGGTTTGGGGCACGAATCACTCCGGAAACAGAACGGATAACATTTATCGGCGCGTGGAAAGCAGTGGTGGATGGGAAATGATGCCACCCATTCCCGATCAACGAACGGATAATTACATCGGATTTCTCACAGCATCGGCAGACGGAACGGTTTTGGTAACCGATTTGAACCGACATATGTATCGTTGGAATGAGTCGAACCAAACATGGAATGTTTTTCCAAATACTTCGATGAAGGAACTATATGCAGGTTCGGCCAAACATATTTGGGCTATCGGATTTGACCAATTACCTTACGAATACCAACAAGATGAGGTTTTTGTAGATCGATCTGCCGGAGTGGGAACCGTTTCACGCATTGCTGTGGGCGGAGATGGAACCGTATGTGTAGTAGATGCAAACGGCGTGATTCACCGATACCTTGGCGAAGGACTTTATCATCCTATTCAGGGAATCACCAATTGTCAGATCTTGCGGGTCAATAGCGCCAACGACATCTACGCGATGGATGATCAATCTAAAATTTACAAATATGCCGGCGATCGCGTGTGGAATGAAATCCCGATGACCGATCAAAAAGGAAATCCGTTAACCGATGCGGGAATTCGCGATTTTGATTTCGCTTCCGACGGAACAGGGTTTGTATTGTTGGGTTTCCCGAATTCGAGTCAACCGAATATTTACCGGTTTATTCCCTGATTTTGGGAAAGAATTTTGGCTTTTTGTGTGATTTAAAAAATGAAATTCGGGAATTTGGGTGTTCGGGATATCCCGAAAACCCAAATTCCCGAATTGTGTTCAAACTGTTGATTTTTAAAATTTTACCGAAATCGGATATCAATCCTCACGACTTCCGTCATCAGCCATACGCACCATTTTCGGGGTGAATTTCGCCAAGACATCTACCAGGTCGCGTTGCGCTTCCATCACGGTATGGATGTCTTTATACGCCATCGGTGCTTCGTCCAATCCGGCACCGATCAAGGTGACACCATGAGCTTGCAACTGCTCACGCATGGCATTTCCCGTGATGCTTTTAATGGCCTGCGTTCGGCTCATTTGTCGACCTGCACCATGCGAAGCCGAAGCCAATGATTGCGGTTCACCTTTTCCACGCACCAAGAATCCCGGAGCGGTCATCGAACCCGGAATAATTCCCAAAACATCTTTTGATGCCGGAGTAGCTCCTTTTCGGTGTACGATGTACTCTTCACCGTTGTGAATTTCCTTCCACGCAAAGTTGTGGTGATTTTCCACACGCGCCAACAACTGCGCGCCAATGGCTTTGGTGATACGTTCGTGAATCACTTCATGACACGCGGATGCATAATCTCCCGCCAGGTTCATCGCCATCCAGTATTCTTGTCCGGCTTGCGAATCTAGCGTCAGGTAGGCAAGGTTTCGCGCTTCATCCGGTAACGGACACAATTCTTTCGCCATTCGGGTGTAATGTCCGGCAATGGTAGCGCCAAATCCACGTGATCCGGAGTGTGTTAACAAAGCAAGATAACTTCCTTTTGGCACGTTCAACTGAGCATCTTCTTCCATGAAATCCAAGATTCCGAATTCTACGAAATGGTTTCCACCACCCGAAGTTCCGAGTTGACTATGGGCTTTATCTATCAAGGTCTGCAACAAGTTGATTTGGTTGAACTCATCGCGTTCCAGCACGGCATGGTCGGCTTTCTGATGTTTGGTCCAGCTTCCTCCTGCTCCAAAACGGGTGAAGGCAATCAATTCTCGTTTGAAAGACGCTTGATTTTCAGTGAAAAACCCAGCCGGAATATCAAACACACTCATACACATACGGCAACCGATGTCTACACCAACTCCGTAAGGAATAATCGCATTTTTGGTTGCCAGCACACCACCAATCGGCAATCCGTAACCTTGGTGCGCATCGGGCATTAACGCTCCGGCGGCAGTTACCGGTAATCGCATGGCAATATCCATTTGTCGAATGGCACCTTCGTCAATTCCTTCCGCTCCGTAAATAGCATACGGTTTCGGTTCTGCATTGATAGCAATGGTTTGATTGGCTTGTGCTTTGGTTTCAATGGCCACCAATGTTTCTGCTAATGTCGACCAAACTTCATGACCGATATGTGCGATCGGATCGTTCAACACGGCGGTCAATTCAGCCAACACGGCTGTTGTATCGTATTCGCTCAGGTGTGTTGCGATGGTTTCTAACGCTACACCCAAGGCTTGATTTTGAGCAAACCCGATGTTCAATAAATCGGTTCCTGTGATGTTCATGATATGTTGTTTTGTGCAACCACTAACGGGTTACTTCATTTTAATTTAAAAGTTGTTTTCCTTGTGTCTTAGTGTCCTTGTGGTAAAATAAAAAAACCACACTTGCGTGTTACTTTTCTGTTCATTTGTGACACGTGTCAGCATTAGTTTGATCAGTGACTGAGATTAAAATTACTGTTTTCATAAAAACCTGCCGGACCCATCCACCACCGGCAGGTAGTTACTTTCACTGGTGGCGTGAAATTCGTCATGATTCAGGTGACGATAGTACTTGAAAAATGACCTGATTCCGAAATTCGGCTTCGACTACGCGACCGTAAATGATCTTCGTCCAACCGTTTTCAAAACCGTGATTATTGGCAATCAGAAAACCTTTTTGGGTATCTGTTTTTACAATTTTATGAGCGTCAATGTACCTTCCGTTGACTTTGCAAAACACAATATCGCCCTTCCGGTATTCGGTAGCCTGCTCGAAGGTGAGCAAGCTACCACTTTTCAAAATCGGCAACATGGAGTTACCGTACGCTTTCATTTTTCCTGTTCCGACTGTTTGTAATGTTTCTTTCAGTCGTTCGTATTTATTCATGTTTTTTACTCTTTATTGTTTCGACGGCGCAAACAATGTTTTTAATTGATTCGCTACTCCGTCGCCGGAAGTGATCGAGATATCGGAGATTTTTTCAGCGATTTTCTCTACAAATTCCATTTCTTTTAATTTGAACAACATCGCGTTGTCTTCCATCAATTTGGCGGTGTTCAACAAGTTTCGTGTCGAAGCCGTTTCTTCACGACGCATGATCATGTTGGCTTGCGCTTGTTTTTCGGCGATCAACACGCGGTTCAAAATGTCTTTCACTTCGCCCGGCAAAATGATGTCTTTGATACCGCCTTCTGAGATTTCAACCCCCAAGTTGGCCACTTTGGCTTTTGAACCCTCAATCACTTGCTCGGTCAAGGCCAATTTGTTTTCCAACAATTCATCCAAGGTTGCCGCACCGATGATTTCACGCAAAACCAACTGCAAATCCACGTACAATTGTTTCTCGAAATCTTTGTTCTCGATCACCGCTTTGATCGGATCGGTTACTTTAAACTGGATGGCGAAATTGACCCGCAACGCTGTTTTATCTTTGGTCAAAATTTCCTGACCCAACACCTCAAACTGCACCGAACGCAAATCCACGGTTTTTACCTCAATTTCAGTTGTGTTTTTCCAGAAGTGATACGTTCCCGGTTCCAACATACCCGCAAAGTTTCCGTTGATGAATTGCAAACCTTGCTGGAACGATTCCACTTTGTAGACCCGAACGAAAGGCACGATTTCCGCCAATGCTAACATCGTTTTATCAACGGAAGCCGGGATGGTTGTTTCGTTCAAGTCAATGACTTCAAACGTATTGTTCACAAACGATTTCCAGAAAACGTGCGTTCCTTTGGTCAACACTTGTTTGAAGATGCCGGCCTCGAAGTGCAAGACAATCTCGTTGGCTTTCACCCGGAATACCTCAACAGCCTGAGCGAATGCATCAACCGACAAATACACATCGGTGGCAACTGTTTGTGGCATTTTAGCGAATACCGAAACTGTTTCTATGGTTGTTGAAAAACCCTGACGATGGTTTCCTTCTGTCAATACATTTACCAAATTTCCGTTTTCAAAGACCAATCCTCGTTGGTGTTTTGCTATGATTACTCGTTTCATATCGTTTGTTTTTTAAAAATTCGTTTCAAAATCAGCAGGTGCCTCATCTGAAGTGTGCGGAACGCGGTTTGAGTTTCCTTCGGTTGGAATGCGGAAGCTCGTTTGCTCTCCTGTTCCTACGTCCGTAAGCGGTATCCACCTTGTTCGGCCACATCAAACGGTCTTGCTTTCCAAGGGAAAGGTCAACAAAGACACCTGTTGATTGCGGTTGGTGCTTTTTGCGTAGTTCACCACTACTTTCGATCAATTAAAAGTTGATTGCTTTTACCCACTCAGCCACTCATACCCATTATGAGGCAGGATTCGAACCTGCGGAAATAAACGTTGTTCTTACCAACTGAACTATTCTGTCCGGAGACAGAAGCGGGAATCGAACCCACGACTTACGCGTTAAAAATGTTATACGTGCTTGTTGCAGGACACTTGTTGGTAAAACCGAAAGCGCTATGCGGTCCTGTAAAACCGGCAACTTGGCAGATCAAGTCGTTGTAACACGATTCTTCACTTTACGTGAAGCTTTTTTGTCCACCTCAGGCGGACAGTATCTATATGTTATTCAAAGAACGTTTTCCTCTTTTTGGATGAGACAAAGTTGTAGCAGTGCTACGCAGATGAACTGCGTAGTAAGAAAATAATCGAAAAAAGTTTTAATCATTTGATAAACAACCATTTTAATGTTGATTATCGAAGCAATCAGCAACAACTACGCAAAAAGAATGCGTAGTTAAAACGAAAAATGCGTAGTTTCGGAAGTGAAAAACACGCTGTTTTGCGTAAACAGCCCGAAAAATCGTTTTTATGCCGATCAATAAAATGGCCTTGTTGCGTTACAAAACCATCGATGCATGTTTGCAAAACCGCTTCCGGAAGTGGGCATTGGAAGATTTGGTGGAAGCTTGTTCAGACGCCTTGTACGAATTTGAAGGCATTACCAAGGGAGTTTCATTGCGTACCGTGCAACTCGATCTGCAAACCATGCGTAGCGAGAAACTGGGGTACAACGCTCCGATCATTGTGACCGACAAAAAGTTCTATACCTACGAAGACAAAAACTACAGCATCACCAATATTCCGCTGAGTCAACACGATTTGGGGACACTCAACGAAGTGGTGAATGTGCTGAAGCAGTTCAAAGGATTCGGGTATTTCACTGAAATGCAGGAAATGATTGCCAAGTTGGAAAACAAGGTAATCAGTCAGAAAAACAAAGGCGTTTCATACCTCGATCTGGAGAAAAACGAATTGCTGATCGGGTTGAATCATATTGATCCCATACTGAAAGCGGTACAAAAGAAAATGGTGGTCGAGATTACCTATCAATCGTTCAAAGCCCGGCAACCTTCGCAGTTTATTGTTTATCCGTATTTACTGAAAGAATTTCGCAACCGTTGGTTTGTGCTCTGTATGCGCCAAGACAAGCCTGATGAGTTGATTCTGGCGCTCGACCGCATGAAGGAAATCCGTGAGTTACCGCAGGAACGCTTCAAAGATGCTCCGTTTAACGTACACCGCTATTTCGAAAACGTGATTGGCGTGACCAAACGATTGAACCAACCCACCGAAACGGTGAAATTTAGGGTAGACGCGAAACACGCTCCGTATATTGTGACAAAACCGTTGCACACTTCGCAAAAAGTACTTAGCGCGGATCACAACGGAACCATTTTCAGCATCAATGTGGTGTTGAACATGGAACTCGAAAAGGAATTGCTGGCGTTCGGTGAAACATTAGAAGTACTCTCGCCCAAATTCCTGCGATCGATGATTAGCCGACGGATCGCTAAAGCAACACGACTGTACACTAAAAAACCGGAGCAAGGGAATGAATAGTGTGTTATATTTGAGGCACTTAAACACACATACCATGAACCATTATTTTACGCTTTTACCAGCCATTTTACTCCTTTCCCTGAGCTCATTCGCGCAGCAAACCATCAATTGGGGACCTGAAATCAGTGTTGCCGACGGCGCGACTTATGGAAATATTCGTCCGCGATTGGCGCTGACCACCAACGATGAACCAGTTGTGGTGTTCGGTAAAAACGGAACCGGTCGCTTGTTCGTAGCAAAAGGAAATGCCGGCACTTTTGGAACACCGGTCGATATTCTTCCGGCTAATCTGGGGACGTATCTCGCAAACTGGACTGGTCCGGATATTGCTGCCAAAGGCGATACGATCATTGCTGTTTTTAAAGCTTTGCCGTTTGATGAAGGAAAAATCTATGCCGTACGTTCAACCGATGGTGGACTTACTTTCTCGGATACCATTCGCGTAGACGATCACGAAACAGGAAGAACCTTCCTGCCCGCATTAACGATAGATGCCAACGGAAATCCGATTGTGGATTACATGATTTTTGATGGATCGAATGGAAACCCGCGTTATGTGGTAGCGCAATCTGCTGATGCCGGATTGACGTATGGTCAACGTGTTGTGGCTTCTTCAACCGTTACTGGCGAAGCGTGTGATTGCTGTCCTGCCGAAATGGTAACCGATGGCACCAACCAGCTCTTACTTTTTAGAAACAACGAAAGCAATATTCGCGACATTCATGCGGTTCGTTCAACCGATGGTGGCACAACTTTTCCAACGGCAACTGACATGGAAGAATTGGGTTGGTTTATTACGTCGTGTCCTTCTACAGGACCTCATGGCGTGATCATCGGTGATAGTTTGTTCATGGTTTCGGCCAGCAGAGCTACGGGAAGTTACCGTATTTACATTGGTTCGGGGAATCTTTCCGGCGGAAACTTGGCGTTGGTCAATCAAACTTCTCCCATTCCGCCTACGAACAATAACGGAACTCAAAACTACCCACGCATCAGCGGTGAAGGAAACACGATGGTGCTAGTGTGGGAAGAAAAAGAAACCTCTAACCCCGACGTGTTTTGTGCGGTGGTGAACAACGGAAACATCAACAGTTTTGCCGATTACAAAGCCCGCGTTAATATCATCACAACCGGTGTGCAAACCAACCCGGATATCGTTTACAAAAACGGATTTGCGCATATTGTTTACCAAGATGCCGCTTCGGGCGATGTGATTTACCGCAAAGGAACGGTAAGTGCTGTTGCCGGAACAACAGAAAATGGTTTTTCAACACTTTCGGTGGCTCCGAATCCTTCTGTGAACGGTGTGTTTGTGATCAGTGGATTGTCAACAGAAATTGCACACTGGTCTGTGACCGATCTTTCCGGGAAAGCAGTTGCGGGCAACCTGGTGAAACTCTCAAAAGGATTGGAAATCACCTTGGATGCTGCTGTCGGAAATGGCGTTTATTTATTGACATTGGAAAATCAGCAGGGCCAACAACTCACCACGCAGCTGGTAGTGGGAAGATAACCGATTGCTGTTCGGAAAACAACGTTCACTACAACAATCGTACAGTTGACATTTTTGGCGCTTTTCGAATAAAAGAAGCGTTTATCTTGCGGTGTGATGAAAACACTGATCATACTGCTTAGCCTTTGTTGGGGATTCGAAAGTTCGGCTCAAGCCGATTCAACGGTTGCGAGAATGTATGCTCAATTTCCAGGTGGCAAAGAAGCAATGAATGCTTTAATGAAAGAACAAATTCACTATCCGCAAGAAGCATATGATTTGGGAATTGATGGCAAATGTTACTTGCGTTTTGTAGTAGAAGCCGATGGTTCTGTCGGAGACGTGAACGTACTTCGTGGAGTTACCGATTGCCCTGAATGCGACAAGGAAGCCGTTCGTTTTATGAAAAATTTACCGAAATGGATACCAGGGACTGTAGATGGAAAACCGGTTGTATCATACTTTAACGTGTATATTCATTTCAACCTGTATTAGAATTAAATATGAAAACCCTTTTGCTTTTTCTGCTGATTGTCAATTGTGCTCACCTTTGGGCACAAGAACCCGCTATTCCGGCTAAAGAAACCATTGTTGCAGTGCCTGATGAACCAGCTCAGTTTCCGGGGGGTAATGGAGGGTTGCGGAAATTTCTGGCCGACAGCATCCACTATCCGGCACAATGTACAGATGGTGCCTGTGATGTAAAAATCTTCGTTCGGTTTGTAGTGATGGCAGATGGAAAGGTAGTTGCCCCTGAAATTATGCGTGGCGCTGTTGATTGTCTGGAATGCGATAAAGAAGTGCTCCGCATCGTTCGTATCATGCCCGATTGGATTCCCGGAAAAGTCAATGGAGTTCCCGTAGATTCCTATTTCAACTTACCCATTCAAATCCATTCTCAATAATTCATTGATCATGAAAGCAATTGTTGTTGTTCTTTTAGTATTTCAAAGCTTGGTGAGTTGGTCGCAAGAAACTCCAAAAACCGGAGCGCTTGCCGAACCGAAACCAATCATTTATTTTGCCGATTGCGGTGTGGCGGAATTTCCGGGTGGTCACAAAGCATTGATGCAGTTTCTTGCTGACAATATCAAGTATCCTTCCTGTTTGGGTGACGTTTCTTACAGCTCAAGAGTATACGTAAAGTTTATTGTTACCGAAACAGGAAAAGTGGTTGCTCCGGAAATCGTTCGCGGTGCGGTAGATTGCCCTGAATGTGATGCAGAGGTATTACGTGTGATCAAACTCATGCCCGATTGGATTCCCGCACAATTTCAAGGAAAACCTGTAAATTCGTATTTCAACTTGCCAGTTAGATTTTGTATTTTACACGGATGAAGATGAAATACCTGATAGCTGTTTTGACTGTTTTGCCGTTTACAATGGTGTATGCTCAACAGGAAGGGAGTGAACCGCCGATTGAAACACCTGTCGTTTATGTAGATCCGGAAGAACCACCGCAGTTTCCGGGTGGAGAAACGGCATTAGTACAATTTCTTGCAACCTACTTAAATTACCCAAAAAGGGCATTGGAAGAAAAACTGACAGGAAAATGTTATTTGCAATTTGAGATTACCGAAGATGGAACTATGACTGATTTGGTTATGAAGCGGGGTGTTCCCAATTGTCCGGAATGTGATGCAGAAGCAATTCGCGTAATTAAACTAATGCCAAAGTGGATTCCGGGGAAAGTTGATGGAAAAGTTGCTAATATGAAATACAATTTACCGGTTTCGTTTAACCTTAGGTAATAAAAAAGCCGATCCATCAACCTAAGGCTGACCGATCGACTTTCTAAAACAGTAAACTACTCTTAATAAACCTCAATGTCTGCGGTTAAATCCTCCAATCCGCTTTCGAGTCTATTCTCTTTATTAATATTCTCGTCGGTTTAAAAAGTTGCCTGATACCCGCATTTTTTTAAGAATAAAGCTTTTTCTTCGGCAACCCATCTAATAAGATAAGCGTCTTAACTTTACCCGAAAGATGAACGATGTATACACGATCTTATTCACTGCTTTTTTGCCTGCTATTCACCCATTTTTTGTCTGCCCAAACTTCTCCGGAAATTCCTTTTACAGGTTGCGCAAGTGATCAGTTGTTACAGCGTAATTCTATGTTATTACAGCAACAGCAATTGTTGGATAACGGACTGTATAATAGTAAAACGGTAAACCAAGGAGGTAAACCGGCAAAAGGCGCACATTCAAAAGCACTACAAATTATTCCGGTGGTGGTGCATATTGTACACAACGGAGGGAGTGAAAACATTAGTGATGCGCAGGTGGTGACTGCCATAGCAAACTTCAATGCGCGTTTTGCCCAAAGTCCGAACAATCAAATCCAATTTTGTTTGGCGCAACGCGATCCGAATGGAAATGCCACCACAGGTATTACGCGCAATACGTCAACCTTAACAACAGAAACAATGGAGTCGGATGATATCGCATTAAAAGATATCAATCGATGGACTCCAACATGTTATCTTAATATTTGGGTTGTAAAAGAAATACTAAGTATAAGTTCCGGTAGCGGCGTTATCGGTTATGCCTACTTTCCTTCTGCGCACGGACAACCAATGGATGGTATTGTGATTGAGGCCGGATATTTTGGTAGCAGTTACGAAAATGATGCAGTGGGCGTGCATGAAATTGGTCATTATCTGGGACTTTATCATACATTCGAAGGAGGCTGCGGTAATGCCGATTGTTTGTTAAATGGCGACAGAGTTTGTGATACACCTCCCGATCAAACGACGTTTGCGTCGTGCAACCCACCTGCAAATTCATGCAGTACAGATGCCGATGATCCAAGCGCTAACAATCCTTTTTCTTCTGATGTGGCCGATTTGAGTAACGATTACATGGATTATAGCAACTTAAGTTGTTACGATCTGTTTACGATCGGACAGTATGATCGGATGTATTATTTTCTAACCACTGCGCGACAAAGCTTGTTGGGGTGTCTTAGTTGTACACCTCCTTGCCAAATTCCAATAACAGCTACCATTGACAACCCTGCGTTTACAATGAATGTGACTACCGGAACGAATATCAACTTTTCGGGAACGGTTACAAATACAGCTAATTATGAATGGTATATTGTTTCAGGAAGCACGTTAAGCACTACACTTTCAGTTAGCTACACGTTTAATACTCCTGGAAGTTTTTGGATGAAGTTCAGAGGAATCAGCAATGATCCCGCTTTTTGTTTGGATGGTTTAGATTCTGTTTTGGTGAATGTTTTGGAACCCGTAGTAGCTTCCTGTAACGGATCGCTGTTATTTGATAACACGAATAATATTTCGGTAGATTTACCACTGACCAACCAATATTATAGCGGAGCCAATAATGGGTATACATGGGAATGTTGGTTTAAGTTGAACGATCCGTTTGACGCCGATGTCAGGCCGTTAATTTCTGCTGTAGACCAAGTAATTTTCGAAGATATGTGGCTTGGTTTTGGCTGGCAAGGTGGTTTTTATAATGAACCGGTTAATCGACTGGTATTCAAAGTAGACGGCCCGAATAGCGCTGTTCCGAATGGTCCCAATTGCAGTTATGAACCAGCCGGGGGCTTTTTAACGGGAACCTGGTACCATGCTGCAGGGGTAATGGATTACTCGATACAACAAGCAAAATTGTACGTGAATGGTCAACTGGTAGATACAAAACCAATCACCACTCCTCCGATTACGCGAAATATCCCAACGGAATTGAGTTTCAATTGGAACAATACACCACTTTCGTTTAGAGGGAATATGGATGAAGTGCGCATTTGGGATATTCCAAGATCCGGAACCGAAATAACTACCTATTACAATCAGTGCGTTGCCAATAATGAGCCTCATTTATTAGCGTATTACCGTTGCAACCAAAGTGCAGGTTCAACCGTAATTGATGCAACTCCGAACGGCCTTGACGGTACGTTTTCCGTTTTGGAAGGTTGGTCTGCGGAAGAACCTTCATTAATTGGGAACACCTGTCTTGCCAGTTGCATAGAAATTTGCGGAAACGGAATCGATGATAATAATGATGGTTTTACCGATGAGGATTGTGAATGTCCGCCGGTTTATGCCGGAAACGATACGGTTATCTGTTCAGGAACAACTGCTCAACTTTCTGCTTCGGCCGGATTTGATACATATTCGTGGTCACCACCCTTTGGTTTGTCAGATCCGAATATACAGAATCCGTTAGCCAGTCCGGTTGTAACAACCAATTACACGGTCACGGCTTCTGTCTTAGGTCCCGAATTGGTTGTAAACGGTGATTTCAGCGCAGGCAATGTTGGTTTTTCAAATGCGCTGAACTATACGAACACTTATTCACCTTGTAATTGTTATGTAAACAACCAGTTTTTTACGTACCCGGATCCGACCCTGATTGATCACACACCAACTGCCGATGGTATGTACCTGAGTATAGATGGTTGTTCACCTGCTACTGTGATTTGGGAAGAAACAATTATGGGACTTGATCCGAACACCGATTATGCGTTTAAATTTTGGGCTTCCAGAGCAGATCAGGTACAGCCCAATTTCGAAATTCATTTAATCGGAGATGTAACCGGAGATTTATTGGCCGCCACACAACCCGGTATACCATATGCCGGTGTTTGGACATGGGATGAATACGGCGTTTCAAACTGGAATTCTACTACCAATACATCCGTTATTTTACGGGTTATCGACATCGAAACAAATAGCTTTGGCAACGATTTTGGAGTGGACGATTTTTCCTTTCGAAAAACGTGTGAAGTAACCGATATGGTTAAAGTAACTGTTCTCAACAATTCGGTTCCGCAACTAAATCTTGGCCCTGATTTAATGTTATGCGAGTCAGGCACTCACGTTCTTGTTGCCAACCCCGGTTTTCAGGATTATGTTTGGAATGACGGAAGTACGGACGAAACGTTTACTGCTTTTGGAGTAGGAACGTATTGGGTAACCGCAACCGACTCATGTGGCGGAGTGCAATCCGATACGGTTCATATTTCACTGTTACCATCGCCGGTTTTAGATTTGGGGGCTGATCTTGCTGTTTGCTACAACTCAACCACAGTATTATCGTATACAAGCAGTGACACGTTTACCAGTTTTGCGTGGTCTCCATCCAACGGATTAAGTTGTGTTTTCTGTCCGGTTACCATTGCTGGACCAGTATTAGCGCCAACGACCTATTATCTTACTGCGTTTACCCCCGAAGGCTGTGCAGCTACTGACAGCGTAACGGTTTTGTTAAGCGACACGCCCACATTCGATTTGTTACTAACAGTTACTGATGCTGCCTGTGATGAAGGTGGATCGGTTACCATTGATGCCTCTTCACCAACAAATGATTTGATCCTGTATGATTTCAATAATACGGGGTTTTCAACCACAGCTACCTATGCCAATTTATCGGCGGGAACGTACCCTCTAAGCATACAGATTGGTAGTTCATTCTGCACATTTGATACAACGCTGACACTAACCGGTGAAGACAACCTACTTTACATACCCAATAGTTTTACGCCCAATTCAGACACGTACAATGAAACCTGGTCGGTAACAGGCACGTGTTTTAAGACAATAGAATGTCGGGTTTATAATCGATGGGGAGAAGAAGTGGCGCTCATTGATGAGGTAAACGAGAGTTGGGACGGCACGTATCACGGAAAATCTGTACCCGACGGAATTTACTCGTATACCGTGAGAATTGTGTATGAAAATGATAGGGTATATTACACAAACGGTTTTGTGGCTGTTTTAAAGTAGTAGGAGATATTAGCGCCTGTTTTTATTGCCTGAATAACTGAAAATAAGTACGTTTGCAGTCAAAGTATTCACTGAACGCACAAACATGCAATTACCAACTACAATAGATGAGGTTCTCTCTGAACTTGATCACATTATTGATGTGTCCGTTGCGGAAAACAATTCCATGGCGATTTTTGCGTATGTCTACCGGCGCACAACTGCCGAAATCAAAAAGAATGTGCAAGCAGGTGTGTTTGATGACAATGAACGCATGGAGCAGTTTGATGTGCGTTTTGCCAATTATTACATTCAGGCTTGGCACGATTACCGCAACCACAAATCGGTGAGCGCTGCGTGGAAGATGGCATTCGATGCATCAAAGGAGCCGCATTGTATCGTGCAGCACATCATGCTGGGAATGAACGCGCACATCAATCTTGACTTAGGTGTAACTGCTGCAACCGTGGCCGAACACACGCCTTTGGTGGATCTGAAGACCGATTTTATGCGGGTAAATACCATTTTGTTTGCGCTCACGCATGAACTGCAATCCAATCTTGGGAAAGCATCCAGGTTGCTGTTTTTAGCTGATTGGCTCGGCCGTCGGAACGATGAATTGCTCATTAATTTCAGTATTAAAAAAGCACGCGATTTTTCGTGGGTGACCGCCAACCGAATTTGGAACGCATACGGTTCTCATGAGAAAGAATCGGTGCGCATCTCAACCGACAAAGCTGTTGCCATGATCGGTCAGGAATTGCGGAAACCCAAAGGATGGTTTCTTAGATCTACCATCAACCTTATTCGCAAGTTTGAAGAAAAGGATGTTGCAACGATCCTTCACATTCTAAAAAACAGTTAAGTTAGCACCATGAAACAGCTTTTGGTTTTACACGGCGCATTGGGTGCTCAACAACAGTTTGAGGAATTAAAAACCTTACTCAAATCTGATTTTACGGTTCATACACTCAATTTTGAAGGTCATGGCGGACTTGCTTCCAACGAACCGTTTTCCATGGATTTGTTTGTGCAGAATGTGCGTGAATACCTGCATGAAAACAAGCTGTCTTCGTGTTCCATTTTCGGGTACAGCATGGGCGGTTATGTAGCCCTAAAACTGGCGGCGAAGTTTCCCGGAACGGTGAACGAAATCGTGACTTTGGGAACCAAATTTGGGTGGTCGCCTGAAATCGCATTGAAAGAAACGGCCATGCTCAATCCGGAGAAGATAGAAGAAAAAGTACCGAAGTTTGCTGCCGCTTTGGCGCAATTGCACGCCCCACTCGACTGGAAAGAAGTGATGCGCAAAACAGCCAAACTAATGTTGGAGTTGGGCGATCAACCGGCGCTTTCCGATACGAATTTAGCTTCCATAGATATTCCGGTGACGCTCTTACTGGGTTCTGAAGACGTAATGGTAACGGTAGAAGAAACTACTGTTGTGCAGCAACAATTACTTCACGCTACGTTTGAGCAAGTACAAGGTTGGCAACATCCGATTGAACGGGTGAATAAGGAAGAGTTGGCAACTATTTTAATTGGTTTGCTTGATTGAAGCTAAAATATTTTGTCCCTATACGAGTAGAGTAAAACACCTACAATAAGAATGACTAAAAGAACTCCTATTATTTCACCGATAACGAACCAACTCCCGGAGTTCGACTCCTGTATCAGCGAATTTTCAGGAGCGGTATCCAATTGACTGATTGTACCATTTTGGTTATGAACAACCAGCGATTCAAAAAAGTCATTTTTTTCTGCCTGAGCTAAAGGATTGGAAAGATTCGGAGTCATATAAGTAAACGTATACAAATTCTTCCTAAAATAGAGGGCGTACGATTCTGCAAATAGGTTAAGGTTATTTGGATACTCGATTTGATAAAGTGCATATAGTGCTTTGCATTTCTCCAATTCAACTTCTTTCTTTTCAAGAAGAACACCTTTCTTTCGAATTGCTGCAAGGTTTCCACTATAGACCTTTTCAAGTTCCACTTGATTATGAACAGAAAAAGGAGTTGGTGGCGTAACGGTTACTGACATCATTCCGTTTTCCGACTTATGATAAAACATATTAAGGCCATCATCTTCCACCAACTGAGGTTCCAAAGGAAAAGATACGGTGATGTATTTGCTAACGTCAAAGTTGTATGACTGTGCTCGCAATAAAGGTGTCATCGCAATAAAAACGATGATCGAAAAGTGTTGAATCAGTTTCATCCGTTAAAAAATTACTGAGATAACCACAACGTAGGATTCATCTTCACCAACGCACCATCAACTATTTGATGAATTTCAAAATGCGAGGTCGATAAACTGCCTTCACCATCCGGTAATAAAGACCCAATGGTTTGTTTGGTGGTGACTTTCGACCCGACCGAAACGTAGGTATCTTGTAAATTACTGTACACCGTTCGGTAGTTTCCGTGTTTGATGATCACCACTTTTCCGGCTCCGGGAATGTTCAACACACTGGTCACTTCACCTTCAAAAACGGCACGTACTTGCGCATTTTTAGGCGCTCCGATATCAATTCCGTTGTTGTTGGTGTACACATTGGCCATGGTAGGATGCGGGTTTTTTCCGTAACCTTCCGTAATGGTTCCTTTGGCAACAGGCCAGGGCAATTTACCGCGATTCGACTCGAAGTTTTTACCCATCGCAATGCTTTCCTTGGTTTCGGTAAGTGCCACTTCTTTTTTGGCAGTTGTGGTTCCCGAATTGGAACTACCACTATTGCTACTTCCCGATTCGGTTTTTTTGCTGGCTGTGGCTTCGTTTTTCTTCGCTTCTTTTTTGGCTTTTGCTTCGGCGTCGGCAATTTCTTTTTCGATTGCCTGCTTGATACGACGTTTCAACTCATCTTTCTGTTTCTCGGCCTTTTTGAGTTCAGCCATGAGTTTTTTCTCGTCTTTTCGCAAGTTGTCGAGCGCTTTTTGCTTTTGCTCTTTGTCTTTCAGAATTTTGTCTTTCTCGATTATTTTCTCGGAAAGCAAGCGTTCTTTTTTCGTTTTTTCGGAGCGAATGGTCGTTATCTCAGTTTTGATTGCACCTTGGTTTTGGCGAATAATACGGAATTGTTTTTCCTGAATTTCACCAATGCGCTTGAGGTACGAATTGCGTTTTACCGCTTCGAAATAATTGGACGCGGAAAAAACATACATCATCTTTCCGTAACGATTGCGGTGCTTGTAGGCGTAGAGCAACAGTTTTTTGTATTGTGATTTTAACCGTTCGAGTTTCGATTGCAGGGCTTTTACTTCCGAATCTTTAGAGGAAATGGTAAGGTCGGCACCACGGATTTGGTTGTCGAAATTTTGCACCAATTCTTCGCGAAACTTCACCTGATTATCAATCAGCTTGAGTTCGTTCATGGAATTTTGCGTTCCCGATTTCACTTTCTCCAACAAGTTCTTCGTAGTCGAAAGTTTCTTTTCGAGCTTATTTTGCTCGGCTTGCAACTGATCGCTTTTTTTCTGACCCGTTGCCATGAATGAACAGATCAGGAAAGCGAGCAACAGCCAGTTACTCGGGTTCTTCTTCCTCCGGTTTATTTGCTTCTGTTTCACTACATTCGCCATATTCTTCAGGTATTACGAAACGAATTTCTTGTGGCACATTCACTTCGGTGCGCTCATAATCCAATGTTATAACGAGCCTGTTTCGAGGAGTTACAATCACCATTTGCACTTCATTCGGCACCAAATAGTGATCGATGGAGTCGCGCGTGAGATAATCAATGGCTATCGTTGTTGTATCATCCGGACTATCAATAAAGATCCGTTTTAAGGACCGAAGATCATTTGATAGGTAATATTTCAAAATCACATTTTCTTCCTCAGCTTCGTTGTCGCGGTCTTCACGACGTTGAATCAACCTTCCGTTGCGATCGCGCTCAGGTCTGTTGTTGCGTGTTTCACGGCGAATTGCGCGTTTCTTGTGCGATGAAAGAATGTAGTTGTACGGATCGTGAATTTGAAAGTATTTCTGTGTAGTATCGAATCCGATCGGGAGTCCCAATAACAATTCTTCGATATTGCGGTAGTCGAATGAAACACCGAATTGTTCTTTGATGAAATCCAAATCACGGCGAATCACACATTTATCCTGACGATTGGTAATGATTACCGAATCGGGGCGAATAATCGAGTTGATAATTGGAATGGTAGCGAACGTAATGAGTGCGTTTACGGCACTGTCTTTCACCATTCTAATGGACGTTTTGAAGCTTTTGTTTTGGTTCGTGTCGGAATAATCGCACTTGATTTTACTGTAGAAATACTTGGGGCGCAATTGCGACATGCTATCCAAGGCAGATACCAACACATCGGTTTTACGGCGTTCTACTTTTTCCTGCTCCGCTTCAGGGTGCAATTTAGGTGAACAAGAAACAACCAGCGCCAACAAGGTGATGAAGGTAAAAACACTAGTATACAGGCGCATAGTACGTTTTGTTTTGAATTTTTTTGTCGAGACTCTGATTGGCAGATCCCAATGATTTTGCTTCTTTCCACAACACTAGCGCTTGCTGCACATCTCCCATTTTAAAGAGCACATCACCCACGTGTTCTACGTAGTTGCGGTTGTTTGGTTGCAATTGATTGGCCAACTCGAAGAATTTATACGCTTCGGTGTAATTGGCTTGCTGAAACAAGATCAATCCTTTTGTATCGGAAAACGGTGCTTGTTTCGGGTATTGCGCAATGACATCTTCTATCATCTGCAAGGCTTTGTCTAGTTGGTGGTTGGCAAGCGCCAAACGCATCGCGTAGTTGTTTTTCGCGAGTTGATTGGAAGGGTCGAGCTTCAATGCTTTCTCATAACTTTCCACACCTTCAGGAATCATTTTCAATAAGAAGAGCGCTTCGCCTTTCTGTGCATAAAACTCGGCTTCGGTTACAGCATCGTTTACCACCAATTCTTTGCCGATATCTGCTGCATCAACAGCTTCTTGATAACGACCGGTTTGCACACACGCAATGGCATAAAGCAATTGTACATTCGAAAGGGTAGGGAACAAGGCACTGCATGCGCGGGCATCTTTGTACAAATCGGTGAATTGACTTTGCTGGTATTCCAACATCAATACTTGGTACCAAATGGCGTATTTGCCTTCGTCGAATTTGAGTGCTTCTTTGTACGAAGAAAGTGCATCTTCTTTCAGGTTGTTTTTCAAGAATAAATCACCCTGAATGGAATAGGATTTGGCATCGCCCGGGTGTTTAACCACCATCAAATCGGCCAATTCGAATACTTCAGGATCAATGGTGCTTTGTTGTTCATAGAACGATAATAAGACATCCATTTTGGTGTCAATATCCACTCCTTCGCCATTAAATGCTGCTTTGAAATACGGATATGCTTCTGCTTTTTTGTTTTCGCGCATATACAATTCGCCCAATGCCAAGTTGGCTCTTCCGTTGTTCGGATCGGCTTTCACCAATTCCACCAACATGTTGCGGGCTTTATCTATTTCGCGTTTTTCGAAGTAATAATCAATGTAGGTTCCTAGCAAACTGATATCATCCGGATACATTTTGCGGGCTTTGTCGAGTTCTTTGAGTCCTTTTTCATCTTGTTTCATCTGACGGTAAAGGTCAAATTTCTGAATCGACAAATCGGGAATCACGCCCAACTGATCTTCCATTTGCGTATAGGCATCAATGGCTTCCTGGCGTTTGTTCAAGCGTTTCAATACTTCGGCATAACCAAACCACCAATCGGTGTTTTTAGGTTCTTTCTCCAACATTTTCTTGAAACAAGCGCCTGCTTCTTCAAAGCGACTTTGTTCAAAGTACATGTAGGCCAATTCCTGCGTATACCAGATGTTTTTCGGATCTATTTTGGCGGCACGTTCAGTAAACTCGGCTGCTTTCGCGCGATCGTTGAGCAAGAGGTAACATTGGGCCAAGGCAAAAACAACAGCGTCGTCGTTTGGTTTCTGCGCCACACAGACTTCAAAAGCCTGAACGGCATCTTGGAGCTGACCTTTGACTTTAAAGCGAACGCCTTCGTGGAATTTTTCGATGTACGGGTAATCGCTGGCATCCACTGCATTGGCAGGAGCAACCACTTCTTTGGAAGTTCCGCAAGCAGTGACGAACGCACCCAAGAGTATACAAGTAAGCCAAAAACGCATTAACTGATAATTGAATAATCACTTAAGCTCAAATCCCTTGCCAAACCTTTATACTTGGAATGTGAACCCAACATGGAATCTTTCAAATTGGCATCCACAATGATGGAATGCTGTTGCAAGATACTATTTTTAATAATGGAATTAGTTACTAATGAGCCTTTTCCGAGTGAAACGTGAGGTCCGACAACCGAGTTTTCCAAAATCACATCTTTGCCGATGAAACACGGTGGAATAACAACTGAGTTGAGCAATTTGGCCGAAGGATCCATCATTTCGATGCCTTTTTCATAATCGTATTCCAACACGCGCTGATTGGTGATCACGGTTACTTCTTTGTTTCCGCAATCGAGCCATTCTTCTACTTCGCCCGGCTTAAATCGTTTGCCTTTTTCGGTCATGCGACGCAAAGCATCCGGTAATTGGTATTCACCGCTTTTGATAATGCCGTTTTCTACCAAGAAATTCAATTCGGTTTTGAGCGCCTCACCGTCTTTGAAATAGTAGATTCCGATCATGGCCAAGTCAGAAACAAACTCTTTCGGTTTCTCAACGAAGTCGATGATTTCGCCTTGTTCATTCATTTTAATCACTCCGAAAGCGCTTGGATCTTCAATTTGTTTCACCCACAAAATACCATCGGCATTGGGGTCGATTTTAAAGTTGGCGCGGAATAAGGTATCGGCAAAAGCCACTACTACCGGACCTTCCAACAAGGCTGCTGCACACAATACGGCGTGAGCGGTTCCTAACGGTTTGTCTTGGTAAAAAATGCGACCTTTTGCACCTAATTTTTCAGCTACTTTGATCAGTTCCGCTTCAATTTCAATACCGAAATCACCGATCACAAACCCGATTTCTTCAATGGGTTCGCTGCACAAAGCGGCAATATCTTCTACCAAACGGTGCACAATCGGCTTTCCGCCAACTGGAACCAATGGTTTCGGAACGGTGAGTGTATGCGGTCTGAGTCGGCTTCCGCGACCCGCCATGGGTACGATTACTTTCATAGTATAAGCTGTAAATGCGTCAATTAAAATTAGTGTTTTCCGGTACTTCCGAATCCACCGGCACCACGATCGGTATCCGATAATTCCGAGACCTCTTTCCACGAAGCTTGTTCGTGCGCCGCAACCACCATTTGGGCAACCCGTTCACCGTTTTCGATCACGAATGCTTCGTTGGACAAGTTGATGAGCAACACGCCTACTTCACCGCGGTAATCCGAATCGATGGTCCCGGGTGAGTTGAGCACCGTAATACCGTGTTTGAAAGCCAACCCGCTACGTGGGCGAATTTGCACTTCATAACCAAGTGGAATTTCTAAGAATAATCCCGTGGGAATTAAGCGTCGTTCCAAGGGCTGAAGTGTTATTGCTTCGCTCAAATGAGCGCGTATATCCAATCCTGCAGCGCCGGCTGTGGCGTACTCAGGTAGTTCGTTGGATGATTGATTGCGGATACTGATTGAAATCATTGTTCTTGATTTTCGTCGCGTTCAACGGTATAACTGATATCAACTACTTCGCGGGCAATTTCTTGCGTAATTCCTTGTTCAAACGTGAAGGTATACCAACCTTTTTGTGGGAATTTGCGGTGATTGAATCCTGCAGTTGTGGTGACGATCGTTCCCGATTTTTCACCCACCCACGATCCGTCGGGGTTCGCGATTTCCATTAGAATGGGTTCGCGACCCGTTTGACCTTTCGGTGTTTTAGAATGCAGGAAAAACCACAAGTTGCTGTACGGATAATCGGTTGTTGTGCGCAGCGTAATGGTAATGTTGTAATAGTTGATGGTATCAGGAATATTCACCTTGAACACGGGTTTCATGTCTTGTTTCCATTCATTGTTTTTGAAGGAAAACGATTTCGTGTACACAGGTGTTTCCCCGCACGAAGCGAGGAAACCGATGATGGCCATCACCATTAAAAGCTTAACTACCGGCTGTTTCATTTGGACCTTTATTTGGACGCGGTGGCCGGCGACGGTTGTTGCGTCGTTTGTTCGGGTTTGCTGCTTTCGGCTGTCCTTCTGCTCCTTCAGGTGCAGTTGACGGCTGACCTTCTTGTGCAACCGGTTTCGGTTGTTGGGGCTTCGGTTGCTGTGCTTGACCTTGCGGTTTGTTATCGCGTTCCGGACGACGTTGTTGTTGCGGTTTCGGCTTAGGAGCACCTTGCGCTTGCGGTGGCTTGTTATCGCGTTGCGGAGCTGCTGCTACCGCTTCACCTTCTGCACGAGGACCTTTACCTTTCGGCTTCTTTTTGCGTTTTTTGTTGTTCTTAAACGTGCTGTCGAAACGGTTCAACGAATCCTGACCATCTACGTTGTCATAATCCGGTTCCTGACGAATCACAGCTTCTTCATACGCTTTCAAATCGGCCGGTTTTTTACCCGCCACGTTCATCTGTGCAATTTCGCGCACACGCTCCGGTGAAAGAGCTGTTAAACCTGCGCCAACTCCAGCATCACCTTCGTAAGCGTACCACATTTGACGTTTGAAAACATCGGTTTTGATGTGATAAGCCGAGCCTTTTTCGGTGTGAAGTTTGGTGTCTGTAGACGGAAACGATTTGATCGAATCCAGGTACATATCCAACTCGTAGTTGAGACAGCATTTTAATTTACCGCATTGACCCGCCAATTTTTGCGGATTCAACGACAATTGCTGGTAGCGTGCTGCCGAAGTGGATACCGAACGAAAATCGGTTAACCAAGTTGAACAGCACAATTCGCGACCGCATGATCCGATTCCGCCCAAGCGTTGTGCTTCCTGACGGGAACCGATCTGGCGCATTTCTACGCGGATCTTGAATTGATCGGCCATGTCTTTGATGAGCTGACGGAAGTCAACCCGACCTTCGGCCGTATAATAAAACGTTGCTTTACTTAAATCGCCTTGGTATTCTACATCGGAAATTTTCATTTCCAGGTTGAGATTAACCGCCAAGGTACGCGAACGGAACATGACTTCCGACTCCAGCGTACGCGCCTGAATCCATTTATCAATGTCTTCTTGCGTTGCAATTCGATTGATTTTGCGCACTTCCATGGGTTTTAACCCCGGTGCTTTTTTCTTTACCTGTATTCTGGCCAGTTCGCCTACAACGGAGACAATTCCCACGTCATAACCCGGACTTGCTTCTACAACGATGACGTCGCCTACTTGCAGTGAAAGGTTTTTGGCATTTCTGTAAAACGCTTTTCTACTGTTTTTGAAGCGAACTTCCAATATATCGTAAGGTGCTTGTCCGGAAGGCAGTTGCATATTCGCCAACCAATCAAACACACCTAGTTTGTTGCATCCACCAGAACTACAGGTTCCATTGTTTTTACAGCCACGTGGTGTACCACCTCCGCTGCTACATGAGGAACATCCCATAGTTTTTCTGAATTTGTGGTAAAAATACGAAAAAGAAGTGATGCTTGGTGCGATGAAGGAAGGACTTGAAAACAGGGGTTTGTGGATAAATCTTCCCAATGTTGAATGCTGAAAGAATGCTTGATGTTGGATTTTTGATTGGATTAGTTTCCTTTTATACTACCAATATAATGAGATTCAATCGCCCGAGATCTGCAAATAGTCTTGTGATTAGATATACCGTTATTTTTCTAGCACAAATCGACGGGTGGTTGTCACATCTTCGCCCAAAATTTTCACTAAATACATGTCATTAGTCAGGCCCGATAAATCCAGTTGGTAAACTTCATCGCTTTTTTGAATGGAATGGGTGGAAATGGTTTCTCCGTTGAGTTGATGTATACTTAAAAGTACTGGTCGACCATTTGTGTTTTTAAAGCTAATTGAAAGTAGTTCGCTCACCGGATTGGGAAACAATTCTACTTCTATTTCGGGTGATTCTTTTTCAAAATAACCTACGTTATAAGCATCTACCACACTGTCAATGACAGACAGCAATGAAGGATTTCCAAAACAATCTTCCGTTAATTCCCAAATCATGATTCCACCAGCATGTTGCAAAGCATAGGTCGTTTTTTGTTGAATTGTGGGAATTCCATTGTAATAAATGGCATCACCTCCGTTTCCTATTTGATCTGCATTTTCCGACCCGGGATAGGTGGTAACGATATCGCAAAAGCTAATGCCTTGATTGGCATACGTTCCAAAACCGTAGCCGTAAAACGGAACACCCATTGTTAACTGATTTTGCGGGATGTTTTTTGTGGTATTCCAGTATTGAAAGTCGGATTCATACATTGAAAACGGCGCATGTTGACCTGGGTTTTGAGGATCCCATGGTCCTGTTGCATCATATGACATTACATTGATGAAATCGAATTGACTAGCAGCAGCAGACGTCACATAATTTCCAAACCAAGTGCCCAGCGCACAAGTCATCAGTTTATTTTGTGCATGGAGTGCCGATCCCAATTGGGTAACAAACGTTTCATACTGTAAAGCAGTAAGTTGACTTCCATCCAATATATCGCCTTCTATGTCTACATCAATACCATCTAAGTTGTTGGCAACGGTATAAGAAACGATACTATCCACAAAATCGGGGATGTTGTTAGAAATGAGATTGTGATAATTGGTTCCGTCGGCACCACCACCACCAAGTGATAATAACACTTTTAGGTTATGTGCATGACCTGTTTGAACTGCTGTCTGAAGATCTTGTGTAGTTCCAAAAGAAGGAATCAACGTACCTGAAGCATCCGGATTGGCAAATGCAATGTTTAGATGCGTGAGTTTGTCTAGCTGAATGGTAGTCATGCCTGTTGGATACATCGGCGACCATACAGGAAGGTATCCCACTACTTTAAATTGTGAAAGGATGGGTTGATTAGCACATAAAATGAATACTGCCAAAAGACCAAAAACGTACTTTTTCATACGATGAATGTAGAAAAAAAAGATTAAGCTCTATGAATAAACCGCATTACTTGGAAACATAACTGCGTGAATAAGAGCTTGGCATGTGCGTTTCGCTCCAAATGATAATGGGAATCATTGAACAGCTGCATAAAATCCATCGCGTTGTTGTTGGTGATGAACCGCGCGAAATTTTTCAGGAAATCAGCCTCTTCAGTTGAAACTTTGGTGAGCATTTCCTGGGTATAATTCTTCAGTAAGCTTTGGCGCACCATGTGCAGTGCATATTTCAGAAATAGTTTTTGACCTTCACGGGTTTGAGTGGCGATGGCATCTGTCCAAGCCAGCATACCGTTTACATCTTTCTTAAAACACACCCGCATAAGCTGAATGAACAATTCGCGGTTGTAGTCGCTTTCTTCTGTATCGCCCAATAAATGCTGCGCTTCCAAGAAATCACCATCGCTTCTTCCGGCAATACTGGCTGCTGTAGCTTTTGAAATGCCGCGTTGTTCCAATGCCAGTTGAACCGTATCGGTAGGCAACATCGTCACACGTACAATTTGCGTACGTGAAAGAATGGTGGTGAGCATTTTGTCTTGTGCTTCGGCAAGAAGTATAAAGAGCGTTTTTGGAGTTGGTTCTTCCAGGATTTTGAGGAGCTTGTTGGCGCAATCGGCATTCATCTCTTCCGCCATCCAAATCACCATTACTTTGTAACCGCCTTCGAATGATTTGAGGTTGAGTTTTTTGATGATCTCCAAACTTTCATCCACACCGATAATGGGCTTGCGCTCCGATGAGTCGATGCGTTGGGTCCAATCGTGCAGGTTGAAATACGGATTTTCCTTGATTTGTTTTCGCCAATCAGTGATAAAAGCGTCCGATTTTTTGGCAATTGCCAACACGGTAGGGAAGGAAAAATGCAAATCGGGGTGTTGCAATTCGCCTACTTTCCGGCACTGCGGGCACTCACCACAACTATCTGTTTCCGATTTGTTTTCGCAGAAAAGGTATTGCACAAAAGCCAATGCCAACGGTAACGAACCGTAACCGGGTTTCCCCAGAAACAACTGCGCATGACTGATCTTGCCACCCTGAACTTCGTGAAGCAAATGGTGTTTGAGATCTTCTTGCCCGATAACCGCCGAAAATTGCATGGCATAAAATTAGGGTTAATTTTAGTTTGGGCGGTATTTGGGGTGCTTTAATTGTTGGAGGAGAATTTTGGGTCTTGCCACATAAATTCGATGATTAGTTTTAGTTGTAAGACAGACACATGGGATTTGGCGCGCAGTCGCTTGCCACGATCAAACACACACTTTTTTCTTTCCCACGAATGCACGAATTTTAGCTCGCCTAACGGACTCGCTATTTGTCAATTTGATACATAAAATGGAATCATTCGTTTGTATGGAAATGATATTTTTCCCTAACTTAAATAGAATGAAAACAATAATTTACCAAGAAGAAGCCTATGAAATCATTGGGCTGTGTATGGAAGTTCATCGAGAATTAGGACCCGGATTTTCTGAAATTGTATATAAGGACGCCCTGGAATATGAATTTAAAATGCGAGGCATTTTCTTTGACAGAGAAAGGGAGTTTCAAGTTCACTATAAAGACATTGTATTGCCACATAAATTCTATGCTGACTTTTTAGTCAGCGATAAAATCATATTGGAGATTAAAACGGTTTCTGCTTTGTTAAACGAACACATTGAGCAAACAATCAACTATTTAAATGTGTCTGACTTACATTTAGGGCTGCTCGTTAATTTCAGATCTTCAAATTTAGTTTACAAAAGACTTGTACGATGAATCATTTAATTAAGCGAGTCCGTTAGGCGAGCCAAAATTCGTGCATTCGTGGGAATCCTTTTTAACACTTCTCATTCACCTGGGTGGATGAGAAACACCATTCGTTTTTCCTGTTGCATTTCAATTCACTCGAAAAAATGGCGGCGCTCTCAATTCTGGCAGATAATTTGTAAATTGGGATTCCAAAAAACGAGAACATGAAACAACTATTACTTGCAGCGACCTTATTTACAGCAACATTCTCCTTTGCTCAAGAAGTGAAAACATCCGAAGAATCGGTGAGCTTTTCAAATGGAAGCCATAACGCCATTGTGGTCACCATTCCGTATGCCAATAAAGAGGTGGTGGAAAAAGAATTGAAATCGGAAATGAAAGATTGGGGCGGCAAACACAATAGTTCAAAAGGTGAGCACACTGCTATTCAGGCTTCTATGAAAGCAATGGGAAGCAAACCGTTTGACGGATACGCTAAAATCATTGAAAGTGGTGATGTCATTAAAGTAGCTTTTGCCGTTGATTTAGGTGGTGCCTACATGGATAGTCGTCAGCACAGTGCACAGTACAAAGTCATTCAAGAACGCGCGAAAAAGTTTGCTACCAAAACCGCAACTACCGGCGTAGAAAATGAGTTGGAAGCTGAGGCGAAAATCCTGAAGCAGATGGAAAAAGACAAGTCAGACATGGAAAAATCGATCGAAAGCTCGAAAAAAGACATTGAAGATTATAAAAAACGCATCGAAGAAGCCGAGCAAAAAATCAAGGATAACGAAAGCGCTCTTTCCAAAAAGGGCGAAGAAATTTCTACACAAACTACCAAAATCGGTGAGGTAGAAAAGAAGAAAAAATCCATTCGTTAAGCTCTTAAGAAATGTTTCGGAGCTTGTCTTTTGACGAAGGGAAGCTCCGAACTCACCCTTCAATCAAACTTTCGGCTACTTTTGTTGCATGAAAATTTTGGTGGTGCGTTTCAGTTCTATCGGCGATGTGGTGTTAACCACTCCTGTGGTGCGTTGCATGGCGTTGCAGTTGCCCGATGCTGAAATTCATTACGTCACCAAAAAAGCGTTTATTCCCGTTTTGGAAGGGAATCCGCACATTACTAAAATCATTACCATCGATTCCTCGGTGAGTGAAAAGATGGCGGAATTAAAAGCCGAACACTACGATGTGGTGATCGATTTGCACCGGAATGTGCGGACGTTGCGGTTGAAACGAGCGCTTGGCGTGAAATCATACGCCTTTCCGAAACGTAACATCGAGAAGTTTTTACTCACCGTTTTTAAGATCAATCGCATGCCGGATGTGCACGTAGTAGATCGGTATTTTGAAGCGGTGAAACACATAGGAGTGAAAAACGACGGTTTGCCTTGCGAACTGTTTTTAGCTCCTTCCGACGAAGTTGAGTTATCCGACAACAACCTTCGATCTCAACAGTTTATTGCCGTTGCCATGGGTGCGCAATTTGCTACGAAACAGATGCCCATTCACTTGATGGAAGAGGTACTTTCAGGCGTTGAATTACCGATTGTATTACTAGGCGGACCAACAGACACCGAAAGAGCCAATCTACTCAAACAAGAACTTTCTTCGCAACAAGTGGTTGATTTCTGCGGAAAAATCACCTTACGCCAATCGGCATTTGTGGTGAGTCAGGCCAGTGCAATCCTCACCGGCGATACCGGATTGATGCACATTGCATCGGCGTTTCGCATTCCGATTGTGAGTGTGTGGGGAAATACCGTTCCGGCGTTGGGCATGTATCCATATGCACCGCAAGACCGATCGCTCTATTCCATTCACGAGGTGAACAATCTTTCCTGCCGACCATGTTCTAAAATCGGGTACAAAGAATGTCCGAAAAAGCATTTTAAGTGCATGGAGTTGCAGGATGGAAAAACGATTCAGGCGGATTTGCTGAAAAGGGTATAAATGCCTGAAATCAAGAAATTTAATCCCACGTAATATTGCAAAATTACGTGCTCTGATTTGCCTCGTAATTTTGCAATATTACGTGCCTTTTTTCAACTTCAAAATTCAACCCAATGTCTCCCAGAAAACTCATCCTCTTCACGTTCTTTTGTTCCAACTTAAATTGCGCGTCAATCATATATCACCGGCCGAGATTCGAATTAGCTTTTCATTTTCAGCAGGTTATCTGTGGTGTGGTTCAATTCGTTACGAGAAGCCAATCAAACATTTTATAAAAAGGCTTCCATAGAAGCATGAATTTAGTCTGACATCAATGTAATTTTATCTATTTTTAAATTCTTTAAAGAAGAATGTTGTTGAAATAGAAAGTCCAATGAAGTTGCTTCAAAAACATTCGGGTGATCTCAACTATTCTGAAGATTTTTTTGTTAACGATTGTGGTTAAGCTGCCTTAGAATCAGCTTGCAGTAGCCCAATCATTCAAATGAGCCAACATGAAGAAAGATACTGTTTTAACAGAAACGGCGGTACTTGTAGACAATCCGATTCCGGATGCCAGGATAAAAAGCGCCCAATTGGTGTCTGATCCGGATTCGCGGTTAGATTCTCAGGTGATGAAGTTCACGCCGATGAATGATCCGGATATTCCGTATAGAGATTTGACCAATCCGACCACAAAAAAGGAAAGTATTGCCAAACTCATCGAGAAGCTAAATGTTGTTTCGAGTCTTCGTTATCAACGCACGGTTGAAGACACCTATTGCAATGTTTACTCCTTCGATTATTGTTATTTCTCGAAAGTCTATCTTCCAACCATTTGGTGGACGGAGGAAGCGCTTCAAAAAGTACTGGCGGGCGAAGAGGTTGAGGCTATTTACGGCGAAACGGTAGATCATATATACTCCAGCGCCATCCACGATTGGTTTTTAGAATGGGGAGCAAGCTTTGGCTGGAAGCGGATGTTTACCGTGGAAGAAGTGCAGGATGCGGTGAACGCAAACGGAGGTGTCGGGATCATTTGTGCCAAGCGAAAAATAAAAGGACTCTCAGGGCACATCGTTCCGGTAGTTCCTGAAACAAAAAATAAAAAAGCATACCGGGAAAATGGTAAACTCATTTATCCGTTGCAATCGCAGGCCGGAAAATTGAATTACAACTACTTTTCGAAAGCCCGAAAAGATTGGTGGAACCATGAACGTTATTCTTCTCATGTCTTCTATTACCATGATTGAATTAATGCGTTTTAACCCGTTGCCGGATGAACAATGTTACACCATTCGTGCGCTTGTTTATCCCATAAAAACGAAGTACGTTTGTACCGTTGAAAAAAAGGTCTTCAAGCCAACTACACTTCGTTTTCTGCCGGTGCAACTTATTGAAACGAAAGCACAATATCTTAGAGAAAAAGTAATCGGTTTTTTGACAGCATACAAGCGCATCGATTCACCGATTTCAACACAAATAGATCACTCAAAACCTTAAAAAAGAAAACCGGTATAAATGGAAAAAAACCAAACAAAAAAATATTACTGGGGCATTGGTTTGGAAAACGAAACCTACATGCAATTTGAAAATTCATTGCCGGTAACAGGTGCATTTATACAGGATAAAATAGGTTGCGATCGCTACAGCATTGATTATCGAAAATGCTATCAACCGGAAAGTTTGGTGCCTGTTTTAGAAACCGCTTTTCAAACAGCCGAACATTATAGTGTAAGCCGAATGATCAATAGTCATTCCCTTGAAAAACTCGACATCAACTACCAGCATAAAACGATTCTGGTTGAACATACAACAACCGAAAGCGTTGCAGAAACAAATCCTGAACCGGTAGAAAATCCGGCCTATCTCGGCCAATCCATTTTGGAACTTTTTTTAGCGGAACAACCGTACAATATCCGGAGCTTGGTGACGCAAAAAAACAACCCGTTCGGTCCGGTAAATTTTGATGGTGATTCCATTGAATTTGTCACAAAATACTTTGAAAACAGAACCATTACAGATGCGTGCAATGAGCTCGAAACAACGAAACAGCTTTTTCTCGCTAAAATCAATGAATCGGCGGTTTTTAATGAAAAACTAAAGTTCCCTGATTATAACATCGGACTCAATATGTTCATGTCGAATCAGGAAAATCTGGTATTGTTCAATAACGGTACCTATCATTTTCACATCACGTTGCCTACGTTGGCCAAGCATAGCCGAATTGTGGATTATGCGGCGTTTGAAAACACTCATGCCAATGCCATTTATTTGTTGCAGTGGTTTGAACCGTTCTTTATCGCAACGCTGGGTAGTCCGGATATCATGGGTGTGATCAGCAAGAAATACGGGTTAAACAAAAACTTTTCATTGGGTTCGATGAGAAATGCCATGTCGCGCTACATCGGTGTTGGAACCTATCACAAATCGATGGTTAAAGGAAAGATTTTAACCTACAAAGTAGAAGATTTCAGAAAGCTACTGAAGTTTGAACAGCAAGAAGCGATTTGGTGGCGAGATCAGATTGAAGCAGATATGGAGTATGAATTGCTCTCGGAAGTAGGTCTTGATTTTAATCAGGAAAAAATGTACCAGAGTGGGTTCGAATTCAGAAGCTTTGACGAGTTTCCAGCCCGATATTTAAAAGACGTGCTGTATGCTATTTTGCTCGTCTGTGAACATTCTTTAAATCTCCCCGATGTGAGTTGGGGACACGACAGCATTGCCTGGAACAACATCGTGTTTAAAACCTTAAAGCACGGTTACCAAGCTGAAATAACCGTTGAAGAAAAGAAGGAAGTGTTGGATCTAATGCAGCTTTTGAACCCTTCAGACAGCAATTACGCAACCCTCAATGCCGAATTTCAAGCGATCACGTTGCTGGACGAATTTTTCTTCAAAATCCTGGCTGTGTTGCATGACCGGTACAAAGACACCAATTTCTGTTTGGATGCAATGTGCGGTGAGAAAATGAGCGCTCCACCAACTTGGGACAACTTCAATAAATACCAAACCGAGCAGCATTTACAGCAGATCACTTCTTTTTCTTAGGGTTAAAAAACGACTTATTTATTCGAGCCGTGGCGGATGGAGGAAAAAATAAATGAATTTTTCCTCGGACAACAATGTTTGTTTTTATAAATTTTTATATTTGAGAAACAGATAACGCGTTGTTATCACCACTATTTTCTGAATCAGACCGATCAGAAAAAACAGGATGTCAAGAGTTTAGGATGTTGCTACCAAGCGCACATGGTATGAGCTACCTTTTAGTTTCTTGAATTGCGGTTTTATGAATGCACCCAGTTGTTGACATCGCAACAAACAGTGGAGTCGGTCACATGTTTAAACAAACCCTTTCCTATAGAGGTTAACTATAGGCTACAACTAACCGTGTTCGCTAACAACTTTAGCGGTTGCGAAAAAGCCTATTGGTAGGCAAACTATTCATTTTAAACACATCACTATGACTAATTCAGAACAAAACACAGGACTTCAATTTGTGAACACTCCTCCGGCAAATGTAACAGCACCTTATACCGAAGGAACAACTTCAATTACAATACCTTCAGGTCATTTATTAACCCCTCACTGGCATCCGAATGCTGATGAGATTACGACCTGTACTGCAGGAACAGGAACCGTTACCATTATAGCACCGAATGCAGCAACGCCATCAAATCCTGGAACAGCAACGTATCAAACCTATCCATTCAAGGTAGGAGATAGCGTTTATTTACAACAAGGTTATTTCCATTATTTTTTGAATTCAGGAACCGAAGATTTTATCATTGACCTGACGTTTAATGAAACCGATTTTGATATTCTTTCGTTGAATGAGGTAATTAGTTTACTGCCGAAAGACATCAAAGTAACGGCCATAAATAGCGATCCTACGAATCCTATTATTCCATTTGAGGTTTCGGCGATATCGTCGTAAACAAACTAGAATAATCGCAAATGTAAAGAGGCAGTCAAAAAAGTCTCATCATTTGTAAACCGCGGCTATTCCTGAGAATTAGTCGCGGTTTACCGAAAATTTAATCCCACGTAATATTGCGAAATTACGTGCTTAGTTTAGCCATGTAATTTTGCAATATTACGTGCCTTTTTTCAGCTTAAAACTCCCCTCAACAACTCACGGAAAATACACCCGTTTCCCCGTCTCTTGTTCCACCACAAACTTCTCGCGAATCACCGATTGCACCGTTCTTCCGGCAATCTTGCATTCGAGCCACGAGATAATATCAAGGTACAAAAACGGACGTTTCTCATACGGCAACTGACTCAACTTCACCAGCTTAGCGTGCAACACCCGGAAAGCACGCAACAATGATTTTTCATCGGCAAACGGAAGCTGGCGCAAGAACTTCAAAATTTCACGCTGCACACCATGCAAATCGCCCATATTGCTCAGGAAACGGTACACCGATTTAATCTGATAATCCAGCAAGTCGGCGGTGCCCAATTCAAAGTGAGCAATGAGGTTCAGGATGCGGGCAAAACACTGGATATCTTCACGCAACGACACATCTTTCATCTGAATCACCTTGTTTAAATACCGAATCGCCGACTTATTGTCGCCACTACCGAAGTACAGACACGCCACTTTGTAATACAACACCATCGTGCGGTGATTGTCGAGCAAATCGCTGTTGTCGCGGATAAATTCCTCCACTTCGTCCACAATGGTCAACCCTTCGGTAAAGGTTCCGCCCAAGTAATATTGATTGATTCTTCCGGTGAGCCAGTAAAGGCGTTGCAACAGTAACACATTCTCGTTGTCGCGATCGCCCATGTCGAGGTTTTCGATGAGTTTCAGCGTTTCGGTCAAGCGTTCGTAACTGCGCAGGTTAAACAGGGCATTGTGCAGGTTGTACAAACCTTTCAGGTACATTTCGCGGTATTGTTCTTTCACAAACGGATATTCCTCAAACAACTCCACCCACAACTTGGCGTACTTGAAACACATAAGGAATTCCTGCGTGATGTAGTGGTACCAAACGTTGGCATTGTAGAGGTGCATTTTTTCCTCGAAGCCCAATTCTTTCAAGCGATAAACCGGCAAGCGCGAAGTAAAAAACTCCTTCACGAAGCGGTAATCTTTTTCATCGCGCACAAACCCTACTTTCACATACAGTGCATACAATTGCAGCGAAAGATTCGAAAAATCGATGGCTGTAGAAATGTGATGTTGCAATGAACGGCTTTCCGAAGTCAGTTGTTCGGCGCGTGAACCGATGCTGCGGGTAATGTATTGCGATTCGATGATTTTCTCGAACTCCAGAATTTCCAGGTTCAAAATAGGTGCCTGAATGCGTTGCGCGTGCTGTTTGGCTTTCTCGAGAATGCGCAGTGCCTGCAGGTAAAAGCCCTTTTGGTACAAAATCAAGGCATGGTCAATCGACTCGCGAATCTCGATCTTGGGCAAGTGATGTGCGTGCTGCAAGCGCAAACTGGTGAGCACTTGTTTGTACAAATGCGCCTTGATATTCGACAGTTGGCTTTTTTTGATTTCCTTGATTTTCTGCAACGCCACTTCGTCGGTATACGCTTCGGTTTTGTCAATAAAATCAAACAATTGCAGGTACTTCAACTCTTCATCACCCGAAGTATTGCGATTGGCATACAATTTAAAACTACGCTTTTCTGCCTTGGTAAGCGAATGAATCAAGCGAACCAAGCTTTCTGTTGTACCTGTGGACATTGTAATTTTCTAATTCAAAAATCAGTTTAACTTATTGTAAATCAGTACAAAGCCCTAAAATGAACCGGGTTTGGGTATCGTAAAAGTACAAAAGATTGGTTTTCGGTACACGAATGCAATGAACACCTTTGTTCTGTTGATTCAAAACACCGCTTTGGTGCTTCGTTCAACCATTAAAAAGACTCGTTTGAGTACAGGAGTAGGGGTGCTCTTGTTTTTTCGATTAATAGCTAAAACCCTTCGTGTATACGGAGGGTTTTTTTGTGGGGTGAACTTCTTGATTTTGGAGGGAAATCCACCTCTCTCCGCCTCAGGCGGAAGGATTGACGCTTACGCCGGAGCTTGTGCCGCCGCTAAAGCTTTGGCGACATGCGGTCTGCGCAGGTGCTGAGGAGGGTTGCAATCCCAAAACAACAAATCACGCATATCTTTTTTCAGAAAACCGCAAGGGAAGTACCGTTTCAATAAATTCGCTGTTTCCATTCATTCGGAAAGAAAAATCCCTCATTCGGAAAACCAATAGTTTGTTTAGGTAAACTTATTTTGCCTTGACCGTTAAAAGTTGGAGTTTTAAGCGAATATGAGGCAATCACAAGGAATAGATCAATTGAAAATTCAGTATTTATACGGTTGTGTATCTCAACTATTATCGCTTCATTGTGGCACTATTTACAAACGATACGCAACACTATTCTACAAACAATCAATGATCTAAAACAACAAACGAATCGGTTGAAAAAACGATGTGGGTTTGAACGAAATAATTTAAAAAAATGCAACACGAAACAAAAATAAATTGCCCGAATTGCGGCAGTCCAATTGATGTGGAAGATTTATTGGCACATCGATTAGAAGAAGAGCTAAAGAAAAAATATGCTGCTCAATTTGCGGAGGATCAGAAAAAACATTCGGCTGAACTCGAAGCTCTCAACAAAGAGAAAGAAGCGTTTGAATTGAAAAAAAAGCAGGAAAACGAACTCTTTCAGGATCGGTTAGACAAACAACTGAAGGAAGAACGGAAACTGTTGGAAGAAAAACTGAAGAAGAAGCTAACAGAAGAACAAAGCGATCAACTTGCTGCATTGCAAAAGGAATTAAATGAAAAATCGGAACAGGTAAAAGAACTCAATAAAAGTAAGGCAGAAATTGAGCGGCTTAAGCGAGAGAAGGACGAAGTGAAGGGCATTGCGGAGGCAGAAGCTCAGAAAAAATTGACCGATCAGCTTGTTCTTGAAAAGGAAAAAATTAAAAAGGCAGAAGAGGATAAAAATGAACTGCGTGTCAAAGAACTCCAAAAGCAATTAGAAGATCAGAAACGTTTAACGGAGGAAATGAAACGGAAACAAGAACAAGGCTCAATGCAAATGCAGGGAGAAGTTCAGGAACTAGCCATTGAAGAATGGCTCGCGATTCAATTTCCGTTGGATACGATTGACGAAATCAAAAAAGGCGTACGGGGTGGTGATTGCATTCAAATTGTTAATACCCGAGCTGCTCAAAACTGTGGCAAGATTTACTACGAGAGTAAACGCACCAAGGATTTCCAACCCGCCTGGATTGAAAAATTCAAAGCTGATATGCGCGAAAAAGGAGCGGATGTTGGTGTTTTGGTAACGGAGGCAATGCCTGCCGATATGGAACGTATGGGAATCAAAAACGGCGTCTGGATTTGTACGTATGATGAGTTTAAAGGACTTTGTTCGGTGCTGCGCGAATCCATCATTCAAGTTAGCAATGCACTCAGCGCACAAGAAAACCGTGGCGATAAAATGCACATGCTCTATGATTTCCTAACCAGTAATACATTCCGTATGCAGGTGGAAGCTATTGTAGAAGGGTTTAAAGCAATGAAAGATGGTTTGGAAACTGAAAAACGATCCATGCAGCGCATTTGGAAAGAACGCGATAAACAAATTGACAAAGTCATTACCAATACCATTGATATGTACGGCTCCATTCGCGGAATTGCCGGCAATGCGGTGCAATCGGTAAAAGCTTTAGAGTTGGATCAGTCAACTGATGAGTAGTGAGAATCATTCCTCGTCTATGACATTACTAATGATACTGTGATGGGGAGTTGGGTGACAAGTTTTTTGGGAAAAGCTATTTTGTCTTGAATGGTAAAAGTTGAAGATTTAAGCGAATATTCAATGATTTCGGTATGAAAAAGCCCATTGGCACGACAGTAAATCGTGCGTATCTTTTTGCGTTAAACCACAGTGAAAATACCGTGTTTATACGGTTGATGGTTTGGGGCGGAAAGGGTACGTTTATCTCGTTTTA
>Ga0302293_10000084_pt1 | contig 56589 bp, 50 predicted proteins | sample III_Fen_N2_2_FD_198758 | JGI IMG/M metagenome (GOLD analysis project Ga0302293, IMG submission 198758) | Peat permafrost microbial communities from Stordalen Mire near Abisko, Sweden - III_Fen_N2_2 | ecosystem: Environmental > Terrestrial > Soil > Wetlands > Permafrost | place: Sweden: Abisko...
ACTTTTTTCGGGCGGATGGGTTCTCATGTTGCTCCTGTATTGGTTCTACAAACCCTTGATTCACACATTCAAACCATTGCCGCTTGCTGAAAAAACTGCTTAATCTGTTCAAATCCGGGAATAAGGATGTGCTTATTCTGATGCTGGGAACGGTGATTTCACAAGCTGTTCCAATCTTGGCGTCGTTTTTTTTAGCGCGGATTTATACGCCGGAAGATTTCGGGGTGTTTCAGGTGTATTTCAGTATTTCGATGGTGGGAACGGTTTTCATGACCATGCGCTACGAAATGGCCATCATGCTTCCTGAGAAAAAAGAGGATGCACGTCACGTATTTGTGTTGTCGTGCCTGATTGCTTTCGCTTGGTCGGTGATCATTCTGTTATTGGTGGTGTTATTCCGCCATCCGTTTGCGCATTTATTGAAACAGCCTTCGTTGGCCAATAGTTTGTTTGTACTGCCTTTTACCTTGTTGGTGATTGGTGTGTATCAAAGTTTGAACTACTGGAGCAATCGCCACAAACAATATACGCGTTTATCGTTTAGTCGCGTGGCACGATCGGTGAATAGCTCTGTGATGAGCATCGCATTCGGATTTGTTTCGTTTATGAAATCTACCGGATTGATTATCGGAGATAGTTTAGGGCAAGCTTCATCGACTCTGTTTTTGGGTGCGCGAGTTATGCGCGATGAATCCGGATTGTTTCGCAACGTGAGCAAAGCCAAACTGAAAGAAGTGGCACATCGTTACCGACAATTCCCGCTATTCAATGTGCCTTCCGGATTATTGGAGAAACTATCGGGCAATTTACCGGCCCTGATCCTGATTCCTTTTTTCGGAGCGACCATGGTAGGTTTGTTCAGTATGTCGCAACGCATGATCAGCGTGCCGGGAAGCGTGGTGGCACGTGCTTTTGGTGATGTGTTTCGTCAGTCGGCTACCGAGCAGTATATCCTGAACAAGGAATGTAAACACTTATTTCTGCAAACATTGAAGAAACTAACCGTTCTATCAATTCCAGCTTTTATAGTATTGTTTTTTGTAGTGAAACCGGTATTTGTGTTTGCGTTCGGAGAAGAATGGCGCGAAGCAGGTACCTATGCGCAGATTCTAATGCCGATGTTTTTACTGCAATTTATAGTGAGTCCGCTCAGCAACATGTTCTTGGTAGCCGAACAACAAAAAAAGGATTTTTTCCTTCAAATTTGTCTATTTTTGGCCATATTATCTGCCCTCTACGGTGGCTATTATGTGTTTGATTCGCCCAAAGCAACACTCATGTTGTACAGCGGAGTTTACACCTTAAAGTACATTGTAGAATTGATTTTATCATACGGTTTTAGCAAAGGAAAAAAACATGCAGGATAACGAAAACAGAACTTATCAGCAATGTACGCGGTGTATCATGGATACGACCGATCCGGAAATTTCATTCGATGAAAAAGGACAATGTAATCACTGTACCGAATACTTCAGATTGGCACCGCTTTACATTTACGATGGTGAAAAGGGTGATCAGGCACGTGAAGCCTTGATTGCCAAAATCAAAGAAGCCGGTAAAAACAGCGATTACGATTGCATGGTAGGAGTGAGCGGTGGCGTAGATAGTACCTACGTTGCTTACATGGCCAAGAAGTTCGGTCTGCGCATTTTAGCTTTTCACTTCGATAATGGGTGGAATTCAGAACTGGCGGTGAAAAATGTAGAGAATATCGTGAAGAAACTCGACATCGATTACCAAACATGGGTGGTTGATTGGGAAGAGTTCCGCGATTTGCAGATTTCCTTCCTCAAAGCATCGGTTGCCAATGCCGAAATCCCTTCCGATCACGCATTCCTAGCGGCAACCTACCATTTGTGTTCCAAATACAATATCAAGTATTTCCTGAGCGGAAGTAATTTTGCTACCGAAGGCATTTTGCCGAAAAGCTGGGGTTACAATGCTAAGGATGTGAAACACTTGAAGGGAATTCATAAACTTTTCGGAAAAATCAAATTCAAGACCTATCCGTTACTGGGCTTCAATCGCGAGTTTTATTATACCTACGTGAAGAAGATCAAAATGGTGCGTTTGCTCAATTACATTCCTTATGTGAAAGAAGACGCCATGAAAGTGATTCAAGACGAATTGGGCTGGGTGTATTACGGTGGAAAACACTACGAATCGGTCTTTACCCGTTTTTTTCAAGCTTATTACCTGCCGCATAAATTCGGTTTTGATAAGCGTTTGGCGCATTTATCTACCTTGATCTGTTCCGGACAAATTACCCGCGAGCAAGCATTGGAGGAAATGAAAAAAGACACCTATCCGCCCGAGTTGTTGGCCGAAGACAAAGAATACGTGATCAAAAAATTGGGAATGAATGCCGAAGAGTTTGAAACCATTCTCAACGTCGCTCCCAAAAGCTATAAAGAATATCCCAACGATGAAAAGCGCTTGAAATTCATCTACAAAGTGTACAATAAACTCAGAGGAAGATAATGATTGCCATCATCGATTACGGATTGGGGAACTTGGGTTCGATCAAAAACATGCTGAAAAAAATCGGCACGGAAGCAGTTATTACCTCCGATTTGGAAGTGATTGCCAACGCACCAAAGTTGATTTTGCCCGGCGTGGGAGCGTTTGATAATGGCATGTCGAACCTGCACGAACGCGGCTTGGTTGAATTGTTGAACCGAAAAGTGGTTGAAGAGAAAACGCCTATTCTAGGAATCTGCCTTGGCATGCAATTGTTTACCAATAAAAGCGAAGAAGGCGCCATTCCCGGCTTGGGCTGGATCGATGCCGAAACCGTTAAGTTTGGAACCAACGACCGCAAATTTCCGGTACCGCACATGGGCTGGGAATATGTGACGGTGCAAAAAGAAAGTAAGTTGTGGGAAGGCATGTACGAGAAGAATAAATTCTACTTCGTGCATTCGTATTTTGTGCGTTGCAATCAACCGTCGGTTGTGTTGTTGACGACTAACTATGCGCATGATTACGATTCGGGCTTTGAAAAAGGCAACATCTTAGGTGTACAGTTTCACCCCGAAAAAAGTCACAAATACGGCATGCAATTATTCAGAAACTTCGTCAATAATTACTAATGGCCATTCCACGTGTAATACCCGTATTGTTGCTGAAAAACAACGGATTGGTAAAAACGACCCAATTCAAGGATCCGAAATATGTCGGTGATCCGCTCAACGCTGTAAAGATCTTCAATGAAAAGGAGGTGGATGAGCTGATCTTTCTGGATATTCTGGCAACGCCCGAAAACAAAAAGCCACCTTTGGATTTTTTGAAACAGATAGCCGAAGAATGTTTTATGCCGCTTTCTTATGGTGGCGGAATCCGCTCGGTGGATGAAATCAGAGATATTCTGAAAATCGGTATTGAGAAAGTGATCATCAATACCCACGCGGTAGAACATCCGGAATTTGTAAAACAAGCCGTTGAGCGTTACGGAAGTTCAACCATTTGCATTTCCATCGACGTGAAGAAAAACTTTTGGGGCAAATACGAAATTCACACCAAAGGAGGAAAATACAATACCAAGATCGATCCGGTGAAATTTGCCCAAGAGATGGATGCCGCAGGAGCAGGAGAAATCATGATCAACTCCATCGACCGCGACGGAACCATGAAAGGCTACGATGCCGAATTGATTAAGAAAATCACCGCAGTAGTCGGTATGCCTGTTATTGCTTGTGGTGGAGCGGCAACTGTTGATGATCTTTCCATTGCTATTAATGATTGCGGAGCTGCCGCAGTAGCTGCCGGAAGTATGTTTGTTTTCCACGGAAAACACCGCGCTGTGCTGATCAGTTATCCCGAACAAAGCGATTTGGATCGCATTTTTGACCACCACTAATTATGGAAAAAGCTAGCATTAAGGTTTGCCATTTTACATCTGCTCATCCGGCGGATGATGTGCGTATTTTCCATAAAGAATGTACCTCATTGGCCGAAGCTGGCTTTGACGTGTATCTGGTGGCTGCCAATGCCGAAGAAAAAACGGTCAACGGTGTGAAGATCGTAAGTGCCGATATTCCCAAAGCAGGACGTTTTTCGCGCATGTTGAAAACCTCGCGGGCGGTTTACAAAAAGACCCTGAGTTTAGACGCTGATATCTACCATTTTCACGATCCGGAATTGTTGCCTTACGGTTTAAAGCTGAAGCGTAAAGGCAAAAAGGTTATTTACGATGCGCACGAAGACGTACCGAAACAAATTCTCGGAAAGTTCTGGATCAACAAATACTTGCGCAAAACGGTTGCAGTTTCGTTTCGAACGTATGAAAACTACATTGCCAAACGACTGAGTTACATTTTCACTGCTACGCCATTTATTCGTGATCGCTTTGCGGAGATCAACCCCAAAAGCATCGACATCAATAACTTTCCGTTGCTGAGCGAATTGCTCGACGAAACCGATTGGGCTACCAAAGCCAATGAAATCTGTTACATCGGTGGCATCTCACAAATTCGTGGATTGGAACAACTCATTGATGCCTTGGATCATTTGCCGGATGTTCGATTAAACCTTGCTGGAAAATGTTCACCCACTTCATTTGAAACCTTGTTGAAATCAAAACCGGGATGGAATCAGGTGAACGAATACGGTTTTGTGAGTCGAAAAGAAACGGCTGAAATCATGGCCAAATCCAGAGTAGGAATTGTGACCTTTTTACCACTGCCCAATCACGTAGACGCACAACCGAATAAGATGTTTGAATACATGAGTGCCGGCATTCCTGTGGTTGGTTCCGATTTTCCGTTGTGGAATGACATCCTAGTGAAAAACGATTGTGGTGTATGCGTAGATCCTGAAAATCCGGAGGCTATTGCAACCGCCGTCAAAGCATTGTTCGATGATCCCGAAAAAGCAAAGTTGATGGGGCAAAACGGTCGCAAAGCGGTTATGGAACAGTATAACTGGAGTGCGCAAGCGGCTAAAATGGTAGCCATCTACAACGAATTGGTTCAACCTTTATGATTGAAATTCTCAATTCATAATTCTTCATTCATAATTGAGATTATCTTTGCTTCACTTCGTTGAAAACTACAGCAAACAGTGAATCGGCATTTTGAACAGATACTCATTACATGGTTGGGGCTTATAGCGCTCATCATTTGTCTGTGGCCAAAAGGCATTGTGCTGGGCATAGCAGGCTTGGCAGTTTTGGTGATTTACGGTTATGTGATCAAGAAAATCAGCTTTCAGTGGAGTTTGCCCGCCTTGACCTTTATTGCTTTGTATGCGGTGTATTTCATCGGAACGTTTTTTACCAATCACCAAAGTCTGGCCAATCACTACATCGAGAGTAAATTGTCGTTTGTGGTATTTCCGGTCTTATTGTCGTTTCGCTTCACTAAAAAAGTTGATTGGCGACCGGTAGTCATCGGATTAACCGCCGGAATCATCGGTGTATCGATCATCGGTTTTGCAAATGCAGCAACTACTTACGGAAAAACGGGTCAACTGTTGGCAAGTTTTACGTCGAGCAATTTTTCCAACATTCACCATCCGAGTTACCTCTGTGTATTTATACTTACCGCAGCTGCGTTGTTGTGGCATGGTTACCGACAAGCGTGGAAAGGATTTTCGCTGAAATGGATGCTTCCTGTTTACGCCTACTTTTTCCTGATTTACGGATTGTGTTTGTCGCTTGCTGGAATCCTGTTGTTATTTATCCTCACAGGTATTTTAATCGCCCGTTGGATTTACCGTCGCTTTGGAAAAAAGGTGTTTTTCGGAGCGTTGATTGTACTTCCTGCATTGTGCATTCCTTTGTTTTTGGTCATTCCGCAGATGAAACAGCAGTTTAGCGACGCCTCGAAGTATTTCTTGGAATTTGCCAAAAGTCCTTCCGGATTTGTGAAAGCCAAACAGGGCTACAAAGAAGGAAACGAGGTACGTTTGATTATGTGGACGGTTGCAACGGAGGAATTCATGCAACATCCGTTTGGAGTAGGAACAGGCAATGTAGACGATCATTTGAGTTATCGCCTCACGTTGTACGGACAAACTGAAATGGCAAAAAAAGACGGCGAAAACGGTATTCAGTACAATCCGCACAACCAGTTTTTGCAAACCGCATTGGAAATTGGTGTGGTTGGTTTATTGTTACTCTTCACACTGTTCAGTTCCATCCTTCGTTTTGCCTGGAAACACCGCAATTATGCCTTGCTAATTATGACAGCTTGTTTGGTGTTCAATGCCTTGTTCGAGTCGATGTTTCAACGTCAAAGCGGAATCGTCTTCTTCAGTTTTTGGATTTGTTTACTCATCGTTTATTCCCATTCGCAGCAAAAAGATGTCGCTTAAATTAACCGTTGTTATTCCGTGCCGCAACGAACTGAAGTACATTCGTTCGTGTGTAGAAGCAATCTATGCCTGCGAATTGCCCGAAGGTTGTGCCATGCGCGTGTTTGTGGTTGATGGAAAAAGCGACGATGGAACTGTAGCCGAAATTCAGCAACTTGCCACCGAGTTCTCAGGATTGGAACTAGTAGTCAACGAACGTCAGCTCACACCATACGCATTCAACCTCGGTATTTACGCTGGTGGAAAAGCGGATTATGTGCAAATTGTAGGCGCCCGCCACATGCTGAGTAAAAATTACTTTGCCGAATGTTTGAAGGTTCTGGAAAACGATCCTGCCGTTTGGTGCGTGGGTGGCCGCATCATCAATCAATTTGAAAACGAACAAGGACGTATCATCTCCAAAGCGATGTCAACCAGTTTCGGAATGGGTTTGGGGAATTTTCGTGCCTTGAAAGCTTCCGGTTATACAGATACGGTTACCAGCCCAATGTATCCGTATCATGTGTTTGAAACCATCGGTTTTTTCGATGAAGACCTGGTACGCAACCAAGATGACGATTTTAATTTCCGTGTCACCGAAGCAGGTGGAAAAATCTATTATTGCCACGAAATCAGCTTGGAATATTATGTGCGTGGAAACATGCGTAACCTGTGGCGTCAGTTTCACCAATACGGTTATTGGAAAGTGTTTGTAAACCGAAAACACAAGGCTGTTACCACTATGCGTCAATTGGTGCCACCGGCGTTTGTGTTGTTTTTACTAACCATTCCGTTTACGTTTCTCATTCATCGTTATCTTGGATATGCCGCACTTTCAGGTCTGATGATGTACATTGGTTTGGGAATGCTAGTAGCATTGAGAGCAACCGACAAACCGAAGGAGGTGTTTGCATTGTGGGGTGTATTTCCGGTGTTGCACCTGAGCTACGGTTTGGGTTATTTGAAAGGAATGATCGACTTTTTGCTCTTGCGCAAGAATCCTTCTGATCAGGCGAAGCGCTTGTCGAGGTAAATCAAAGTTCTTTTACCACAAAGGCACAAAGCTTCTTTTGAAGGAAAGGCGTGTTAAGAACACAAAGGTGTTCAACCTAAATCCCTTTGTGCTCTTTTAACACGTCAAACTTGTCCATTTTCTTTGCTCCTCCGCGAAAGCTTCGGCGAAAGCGTTGTGTCTTTGTGGTTAAATAGTTAATTACCATTATTTTATTTGCCTCCCGTTTATTTAATTTTGGTATTTCTTTAAAAAAATTACAACTATTTCAAAGCAACGTTATCTTCCTATTAAAAGACAACTTAAGAACCAATGAATCAACGCAGCGTTTTAGGAATTTCACTTGTGTTCATATTGACCGTATTCACTCAATGTACGGTTGAAAAGCGTCTTTACCGCAACGGCTGGCATGTTGAATTCAATCGCAAACCTAAACCGATCAAGGAAGATGTAGTAAACCGAGAACCTGTTGCTGCAACTACTGTTGAAAGATCAATTGTGGAAAGAACAACCGAATTACCGGAAGAAACCTCTCAACCGCTCATTCCGGCCGATTCTGTTTTGGCGAGTAATCCCGAAACAGAGCATCTTCCATTGAAACCTGCAAAACCGATTGCAGAAAATACCACTTCAAACAAACTGACGTTTCAAGCCAAATCACCCGCAAAGGTTAAAACAGAACAAAGACGTCCTTATGATCGGCAGGATAAAAAAATGAAAGTGATTGCGCTATCAGTGATCTTATTGTTATTGATAGGTGTGATCATATTATTGGGATTTTCCATTGGAACAACAACTTCTTTGGCTGATGCCATCATGTTTGCACTATTGGTTTTTTTATTTTCGGCAATGGCAATAGTGTTGTTTTTTGTATTATTAATTGTGTTGTTTTCAAGAACAAAGCAAGAAATGGCCGAGCAAAAACGCCTCGAGGCCGAAGAAAAGGAAAAACTGAAAGACATGACACCCGAAGAAAAAGAAGCTTATCGACGTGAGAACGGTTCGGTGCGGCGAAGTAAAAAATCGGATAACATCGCTGCGGCTTTTATTGCCATTGTTATCGTGGTGTTAGCTATCTTCGTTTTAACCGACAAATAAAGAAGGTATGAATCAACGGTTTGTTTTAGGAATGTTACTTGCGTTTGTATTCACCGCATTCACTCAATGCACCGTTCAAAAACGTGTGTACAGAAAAGGATATTACATTTCGTTTCATCAACAACGAAAACACGTTGATACAGACAAAAACCAAAAACAATTGGCAACAATCCCTGCTTTGGATAGTCTCGGAGTAAAACCTGAATTGGTGTCAAGTGAAACAGCAAGTTCTATCATCGAACTTCAATTGACTACCGATTCTGTCACGAATAAATTGACCGAAAATCCGGTCGTTCATCAGCTAAAAACAACCGTCGACGTATTAAAAAATACCTACGTCAAACACCGTGAAGCAATGGTTCAACCGGCCCGCTTTTACAAAAAGAAAGCAAATGAAGAAATTGATCCAACGGTTGGGTTTTTTATGGTTCTAGCAGGTGTTGTAATGCTTTTCATCGGTTTTATGCTTGCGCTCCTTTCCATTTTACTCACTGAAACACTCATGCCTTGGATGGGTGCTTTAATTATTGGAGCCGGTTTGTTGTTGATTGTTATCGGTCTTGTAGTAGGTATTTCGGGTAATTCACGAGAAAAAACGGAAAAGAAAAAGGAGGAAATCAACAAAAAGAAAAAAGAGCAAGCAGATTTATCAGAAGAAGAATGGACCGAACTCAAGCAGAAACAGTACAAAAAAGCAATACGGGTAACAGCTTTGCTCATCGTTCTTTTCTTTGCGATTTCCTTGTTTGCCATTGCTGTAGGCGAACCAATGCCATTGATTGTCATTACCGGAGCCATGTTTTTGATCTTTCTAGCCTTCGTGTGGGGAACCTACAAATCAAAACGTCCTGAAAATCCTGCTGTCAAAACCGAACGTTAAACGAACAAATTAGCTTCAATAAATTGCCTAAAAACCTTCATAAATCGTGTGTCATTGCTTTAGTAATCATGTGCCTCGTTGCCTTGGCGCAATGCACTGTGCAAAAACGGGTGTATCGGAAGGGATGGTATGTCTCGTTTAAAAAAGAATGGCGCAATCTCGAAAAAGAGAAAACCGAAAAAAAACTGATAGCTTCCTGGGGAAAAGACACCAACACATTTGTTTCGTTGGCTGAAATCCCGCCAATTGAAAGCTCACTTCAAGCAATAATTGTTACAGATTCTCTTCCAAAACCGGATTCGATTGTTTTTCAGCCGCATTTACCTGAAATTGTCTACCCGGGTGTGACACTGGAAAACGAGGATACTATTCAACCGACAACCAACAACTCCGAACAACTTTTCGAGAAAAAATCAAAAGCTTCTTCCAGACCTGCCTGGGCGAGAAAAGTGGTGGTCGTTCTGTTTTGGATGGCCGTTATTCTACTCCTTGCCCTTTTGCTTTCATCTACTTCTGTTGATTTAGCGAGCTCTGTTGTTTTCTCAGCAATCATGTTGATGGTCCTTCTATTGGCTTTCATAATTACAATTGTCTTTTACAACCGCAGAGATAAACCCAAAAAGACTCTTCCTCAACCAGAAAAGAAAAAGCGGCTGATGACACCTGAAGAACAAGTAATAAGAAAAAAAGAACGCAAACGGATTGCTATTGTTCTGACTGTTTTTTTAGGAATCGTGTTTCTCTTGCTCATACTAATGGCAACTTCGTTTGGCAGTTTTCTTTTCTTAATCCCTTCCGGGATAATTGTCGCTGTTTTCATCTTCATTGCGTGGTTTGAATTTATGCGTCATCGGCCTTTTGAGATAACAAATGATGTTGTTGTTCCCGAGAAACAGTACCGTCAAAAAACAGAAGAAGAAAAACAAGCGGAACTGAAGAAACACAAACGAAAATCACTTGCGTTGATTGTCTTTTTCACCATGATTTTGCTTATAGTTTTATTAAATATTCCTTTATACGGATTCTCCGGAGCCATCCTATTCGGATGCCTTATGTGTTTAGCACTGATCTTGGTAGCCGCGCTTAATTATTTCAATTGGAAACAAGAAGACACCGTTGAAATTGAAGCTGAACCTCAAGAGGAATCATCATCGGTGGAAAAAGATCGTGATCCTGTTAAACCTAAACGGCCTGAAATATCCGAAGAACGTCAGAAATCGAACCATAGAAGGAGCTTTATTGTTCTACTCTTTTTCGCCATTGTTGCCACTTTTTTTATAATTGATGCCAACTCGTAAAACAGGTTGAATGCTTCTCTAAAATGGTTAATTTTGACCAAAATTATTCCGCATGATCCCGTTTTCACCGCCCCGTATTGATCAACGTGTTATCGACGAAGTAACAGCTGCCCTTAAAAGCGGTTGGATTACTACCGGTCCGCGTACCAAACAATTCGAAAAGGAAATCACTGCCTACTGTGGCAATAAAACTACCGTAGCCGTCAATTCGTGGACTGCCGGAATGGAAGTCTTGCTCAATTGGTGGGGAATTGGTGAAGGTGATGAGGTGATTTTACCGGCATATACTTACTGCGCCAGCGCCAATGTGATCATTCACTCGGGAGCAAAACCGGTGATGGTGGATCTGAATCCGGAAGATTTCAATATGAGTGTTGAGGCTGTTCGCAAAGCCATTACACCACGCACAAAAGCTATTATGCCGGTTGATATTGCCGGTTTTCCGTGCGATTACGATGCCTTGTATGCGTTGGTGGAAAGTGTGAAAGATCAGTTTCAGGCCGGAAACGCTTTACAAGCGCAATTAGGACGCATTTTGATCTTGGCCGATGCCGCACATAGTTTTGGAGCAACCGTCAACGGAAAACGCTCGGGAAGTTTGGCAGATATGACCTGTTTCTCTTTTCATGCAGTAAAAAATCTTTCTACAGCCGAAGGTGGTGCTATGTTGATCAACCTGCCTGATTCGTTTGACCATGAAGCCATTTACAAGGAATTGTGCATCAAAATCTTGCACGGACAGTCGAAAGACGCCTTGGCAAAAGCCCAAAAAGGCAACTGGCGATACGATGTGATGGAACCCGGCTTCAAGTGCAATATGACCGATATTCAGGCGGCACTTGGTTTAGTGGAACTGGATCGCTACCAGGAAAACATGGACAGACGAAAAGAAATTTTTCGACTCTATGATGCCGGTTTTGAAGATCAGTCGTGGGCCATTAAACCGCTTTACAAAACCGCTGATAAAGAAACGTGTTATCACCTGTATCTCTTGCGCATTGCCGGAGCTACCGAACCGCAGCGCGATGCCATTATGCAAGCCATATTCGATCAGGATGTTTCGGTGAACGTACACTTTCAGCCATTGCCAATTTTGACTGCCTACAAATCGCGGGGCTACAACATGGCCGATTATCCCGAAGCGTGGAATAAATATTCCAACGAGATCACACTTCCTGTTTACTTCGATTTGACGAACGAACAAGTACAAATCGTAATCGCTGCCGTGAAGAAAGCCGTACAACAAGTGCTGGGATGAAACGGTTATTCGACTGCGTTGTTTCCTTCTTGATTTTGAGCTGTTTTTTACCGTTCGGAATCCTCATTGCCATTGCCATTGCCGTGGAAAGTAGAGGTGGTGTTTTTTACCGCCAAGAACGCATCGGACAATTCGGAAAACCCTTTCGTTTATGGAAATTTCGCACCATGCGCAGAAACGCCGATCAACTCGGAAAACTCACTGTAGGCATGCGCGATCCTCGAATTACCCGAGTTGGTTTGTTTATCCGGAAGGTGAAACTGGACGAATTTCCGCAATTTTTAAACGTTTTAAGCGGAGAAATGAGCATTGTGGGTCCTCGCCCTGAAGTTCAGGAGTACGTTGATGAATATACCGCAGAACAACGTCAGGTACTGGAAGTAAAGCCCGGAATCACCGATTATGCATCGTTGGAATACTACAACGAAAACGAACTGTTGGGCAAGTCAGACAACCCGCGAAAAACCTACATCGAAGAAGTAATGCCGGCCAAAATCGAGCTGAATAAAAAGTACATTGCCAACCCGACTATCGGACATGATTTGAAGATTATGTGGATGACCTTAATGAAGATTATAAATTGAAAATGTAAAATTGAAAAGGTGTTTAAAAATCTTTTCAATTTTACATTTTGCATTTTCAATTACTGCTTATACACATTTTTCTTCTCCACAAACCCATCTACACTTTCAACCAACAAAAACACCCATCCCGAAGGTAACTCGCTAAGAGAATAACATTCATTGGGCATACCGGTAGGTTTCAATTCACGACCGTTGATATCGAAAAAATCGATGCTCTTGATTTCTTTGGAAGATTTGATGATGAGCAAATCGCTGCTAGGATTCGGAAAACAACGCAAATCCCATTCATTCGATTCATCCACTTTTCCAAGAGTCGGTTCGGTTGTTTCCTGTGCGGAGAGTTGGCTTGCAAATGCCAACATTCCAATTGCGAGTAAGCGTTTCATGTTCCTTTTTTTCTGTATAATATCTCGGAGATTTAAAGGTTACACTATTAATGATGAGGAATTATCAATTATGAATTCAAAAATTATAAAGGGGGCTTACCTTGATAATTAATAATTCGCTCATTCATAATTATGGTCTATTTAGTATCTTTCCTCTGTGAAACCGATTAAACTTTCAGAACAAAACGCCGATTTTTTCGAACGTGTTTACGAAGTGGTCAAGCTCATTCCGCAAGGAAGAGTCACTTCTTACGGTGCTATTGCCAATTATTTGGGAGCGAAACGATCTAGCAGAATGGTCGGTTGGGCAATGAATGCAGCACATCAACACCCGGAAATACCGGCTCATCGGGTTGTAAATCGACAAGGATTACTGACAGGAAAAATGCATTTTGCCGATCCGAATGAAATGGAACAACGCCTTGCTTTGGAAGGAATAAATGTAAGTGATGATCAGGTGCAAGATTTTAAAACGGTGTATTGGAATCCGATAGAAGAGTTAGAACTTTAATTAAGGATATTTCGAAATCAGAATGTTTCGTTCAACGTTGCTATCCATCATCAAGCGCGACTTATAACCGTTTAATTCAGTTAGAAAAACTTCTTTATTGCCGGATAAATGCGCGTGAAAATCAATGGTTTCTTCCAACTCATTGATCGTTTGCTGGAAATACTTGGTATTGTCACCAGAATACTTGATCGAAGCTTCCAGTTCCAATTCCTCCTCAACTAAACTTTTCGCTTGATTTAGTTGTTTATCATATTCCGACTCGCATGAACAAATAAGCGTTCCCGAGAGAACAACTAGTAGTAGTAGCATTATTTTCATAGTTCAAAGATACACCACCAATGCTTAGCGAACAAAAAATCTGTTTCACCATATCGTTAAAATATTCATCTGTTTCAGTCAAATATTCAACACAAATTAAAATTAATGTAAAATGACATTGGAAACGATGACATGCTTAACTTCGTAACATGATTTTGGTAACGGGATCCACAGGACTTCTTGGCTCGCACGTAGTATGCGAAATGGTTGCTCACGGGCATTCGGTGCGTGCAATGGTTCGTTCAGAAAAACGCAAAGCTGTGGTGGAACGCCTGATGCATTTTTATTATCCGGAACGCGCTGCAGAGCTGTTACAACAGATAGAATGGGTTTCAGGTGATATTCTTGACTTGGTCGATTTGACGGATGCGATTCAAGGTTGCGAAAAGGTGATTCACTGTGCTGCACTGGTTTCATTCCACCGACGCGATTTCTGGCGATTGTTCGAGACCAATCGTAAAGGAACAGCCAACGTTGTAAATGTGGCGCTCGAACAAGGGGTCAAACAACTGGTCTACGTTTCTTCAACAGCTGCCGTAGGTACTGATACTACTTATACCGACCACATTCGCAGGGAAAGTAATCACTGGAACGCCAATGAGAAAGTCAGCGGCTATTCGCTTTCAAAATACAGTGCCGAAAAAGAAGTGTGGCGTGGCATCGAAGAAGGATTACCGGCTGCAATTGTGAATCCGAGTATTATGTTAGGTCCAGGAAACTGGGATGAAAGCTCGCTGAAAATTATGCGAACGCTTCAAAACGGGTTGAGTTATTACACTGCTGGTGGCAACGCCTTTGTGGATGTGCGCGATGTAACCTTGATCATTCGCAAGCTAGTTGAAACGAATGCTTCCGGCGAAAGGTATCTTGTAACGGGAACCAACTTGTCGTTTAAAGCTTTGTTCGATAAGATTTGCGAACAATTAGGAGTGAAAGCTCCTTCCAAACTAGCAGGTAAATTTCTCATCGGACTTGCATGGCGTTTAGCCGGACTTGCGGCGCGATTTAAAGGGAAACGACCAACCATTACCAAAGAATCAGCTGAAAGCTCGCAAAGAACAACCGTTTATTCTACAGAGAAGGTGCGTGCTGCGTTTCCCGATTTTGAGTTTACCCCACTAGAAGAAACCATCGCGATTACCATTAAAGGTCGGATGGATTAACTGGATTTAATCCGCAAACTGTTCGCTTTGCTTTAAATCGGTATTGATTTGCGCAATGTAATTCAGTAATTTTTCCCGTCCGAATTTCGACTCGGCAGAAGTGGTAAATACCGGCGGCATTTCAGCCCATTGTTTGAGCATTTCCTTCTTGTAAGCAGCCAGGTTTTTCTGCAACGCAGAACTGGAAAGTTTGTCGATCTTGGTGAATACCATTGAAAACGGCAATTGTTCTTCGGCACACCAAGTCATGAATTCAATGTCAATTTTTTGAGGTTCCAAGCGTGAATCGAGCAATACGAAAATATTGATCAGAGTAGCTCGTTTTGTCAGGTATTCGGAAATAAATTTTTCCCATTTGGAACGATTACTCTTGGATGTTTTTGCATAACCATAACCCGGTAAATCAACCAGATACCATTCGTCGTTAATGACAAAGTGATTGATCAATTGTGTTTTTCCGGGAGTACCGGAAGTTTTTGCCAAGCTTTTACGGTCTGTGAGCATGTTGATCAACGACGATTTCCCCACATTCGAGCGGCCGATAAAAGCGTATTCCGGTTTACCGTCTTCCGGACATTTAGTAATATCGGTGTTACTAACAACGAATTTGGCGTCTTTGATAATCATTTGTTGGGATTTGCTGCAAAGTTACTGAAACTATTTTGTTTTGGATGATCTCGGCTTCCAGTGGGTATGCGATTAATCGCGTACCTTCATAAATCTAATGGTTGGGAACCGAATTATATCCATCCTTTCCGTAACATTGCATGTGGAAATCCCTGTTTTATTTGAAGACGAAGTGTGTCTGGTGGTGAATAAACCCAACAACATGTTGGTACATCATTCGCATTTTGCCCGTAATATCGAAACGCCATCGTTAGTGGAACTAGTGCGTGCAATGGGTTATGAAACGGCTGTTCCTGTGCATCGGTTAGATCATAAAACTTCAGGCGCACTCATCTTTGCCAAATCGAATGAATATGCTTCAACATTCCAGCAATTGTTCGATTCAAAAGCAATTACCAAAACGTATGTTGCCTTGCTTCGCGGACACATTGCAGCTTCCGGAACCATTGATTCACCAGTGAAAAACGAACGGGGCAATTACAAAGAAGCGCTAACGCATTTCCGTTGTCTGCAACAGTTTGAGTTGAATTTGGCCGTTGAACCTTACGCTACCGCTCGTTACAGTTTGGTGGAATTCAAGCCCGAAACCGGTCGAACTCACCAATTGCGCATTCATGCCAATAAAATTAGTCATCCGATTATCGGTGATCCGAAACATGGAAACCGTCATCATAACCATGCATTTCAGGAAATACTTCAATTACCCGATTTGTTTCTGCATGCGAAAGAGTTGGAGTTTGAACATCCGTTAACGAAAGAGTTGTTAAGAATTTCGGCTGAGTTTCCAGAGTTTTGGGATAGGTTTTTTGAGGTGGTTGATAGGTTGGGAATTGACGTATAATTTCTCGGAAATCAAGCTTAATAATCCCACGTAATATTGCAAAATGACGTGGGATTAGTTGACACGTCATTTTGCAATATTACGTGCCTTTTTTTCTCCAAATGAAACGTTTTAGATACAGAATTTTTTCAAAATTATGTTGCACCAATTGATCTTTTTCACTAGCTTAAATAAGAAAAGTCCTATGGGAGCTTCTAAAATTAAAGCTTTTACAGCATCACAAAAATCATTTGCCCGAGTGGCAAAAGCAATTGGTCATCCGGCAAGAGTTGCCATTATTCAATACCTTTCAAAGGAAAGTTGCGCAACGAATAAAGAACTTATTCGATTAACGGATCTATCCGAAACGACTGTTCACCAACATTTGAGGGAATTGGTTAAAGCAGGATTAATTGCAGGAAGTTTTAGGGGAAAGCAACATTTTTATCGCTTGCTACCAAGTGCATCTGAACGAATTGAAAACTTGAAGAAAGTAGTAGATATTTAATTGATTGACATTTCGTTAATGGTGTGAGATCAACATTTTTTATCCCACGTAATATTGCAAAATGACGTGGGATTAGTTGGTACGTCATTTTGCAATATTACGTGCCTTTATTCTTGTTGAAAAGTTGCCTCAATAAACTAAAATCCCCATATCCACACCTCCGTTTTTTACCGCAATTTCACTACATTTGATCCATGCGTCCTCGGGTTCTACATATCAGTTTGTTCACGATTTTGATCGGTTTTGTTTTCATGGCTTGCATTTCCGGAAACGGCAAAACAACCCTTGATGTGCCGTCTCATTTCCCGGCAATGACCTACCCTGAAAACAATCAACTTACGCAAGACAGAATAGATTTGGGACGAAAATTGTTTTACGACCCGATTCTTTCGCGCAACAACGAAATTTCCTGCGCTTCTTGCCACAAACAGTCGTTGGCGTTTGCAGATACCGCTGCTATTAGTCCGGGGATTGAAGGCCGTTTGGGAAACCGCAATGCACCAACGCTTGGCAATGTTGGCTACAACCCAACCGTATTGTTCGATGGTTTTTTAGAAACCTTAGAAAAGCAAATTTTGGTTCCTATTCAGGAACATGCAGAAATGGATTTCAATATTGTAGATGTTTCCAAACGCATGAAGGCCGATCCGAAATACGTTGAAATGTGTAAAAAAGCCTACGATCGCGAACCGGATGCGTTTGTCATTACCCGCGCCATTTCAGCTTTTGAACGTACACTCATTAGCAGTAATTCCAAATACGATGCTTTCCTTCAAGGCAAGAAAAAACTGAATGCGGCTGAAACACGAGGAAAGAATCTGTTTTTTGATCGGTTATACTGTAGTCAGTGCCACGGTGGATTTAACTTTACCGATTTCAGCGTTCGGAATAATGGTTTGTTTTCTATTTATGCCGATTCGGGTAGAATGCGGGTGACGAATCTGGAGGTTGACCGTGATATGGTGAAGGTTCCAACGTTACGAAATAATGCGCTCACGGCTCCGTATATGCACGATGGTCGTTTCAAAACCTTGCGGGATGTGCTGCGCCATTACGAAAGTGGGGGAGAGAATCATCCGAATAAAAGCGCCATTATTCAACCGTTTACCTTAACACCAGCCGAAGAGAACGATCTGATTGCGTTTTTGAAAACCTTAACGGATAAGCAGTTCATTACCGACAAACGGTTCAGTAAACCGAAATAGTTTACCACAAGAACTAACGTTTTTTTGATGGATAGACAGGTTAGTTCTCAAAGGAATGCTACCTAAATCACTTTACGCTTACGCTGAAACTTGTGCCATCGCTAAAGCTATTGGCGACACGCGATTAGAGCAAGCGTTGTGTTGAAAATTTTTATGGACATATTAATTTCTCAAAGATATTCTACCGAAATCCCTTTGTGTTCTTAACACGCCAGTCTGTCCAAAAATCTTTGTGCCTTTACGCTACCGCTGAAGCTTTAGCGCAAGCGTTGTGGTGATTAAATGGCTTAGAAAGGAGAACCAAACGCTGGATTCTTTATAAATTGATAATCCGTGAGGGTTTTGAGGAAATTCACCAAATCTTTTTTATCCTGCGCAGTCAGCATCAATCCGGTCGACATCGAATAAGCCAACGGATCTTCGAGCGTTGTGGAAGCATGAATTCCGGTATTGTAATGATCTACAACTTCTTCAAGCGTGCGGAATCGTCCGTCGTGCATGTAAGGATGAGTCAACGCAATATTGCGCAACGAAGGCACTTTGAATTTTCCTTTATCAGCCGCCGAACCGCTTACCGCCTGTCTTCCGAAGTCTGAAATTTGTGCTTCGTCATCCAAACCGTTGTTCATGTACTGATCGTTTTCAAAATTGCTCCCACTGTGGCAGTGCGCGCAATCTGCGCCTGAAAGTTCAGGGAAAAACGGATTGTACTCGGCAAAGAACAAGGCTCTTCCGCGCTCTTCACTTTCGCTCAACGTAGCAGTTCCAGTCAGGTAACGATCATATTTCGACTGATTGGAAACCAAGGTGAACATGAAGGCTTCCAACGCCAGTGAAATGCGTTCCGACGTAATGGAATCATCGCCGAATGCTTTGGAGAATTGTACGCGGTAACGACCTTTTGCTTCCAGTTTCGCGATTGTATTGGGTAATGTTTCGTGCATTTCCAGCGGATCTTGAATGGGCTTTAATGCTTGATCGCGCAAGAAATGTGCTCTTCCGTCCCAGAAAAATTCATTGTCGTTCCAAGCCATGTTGAAAATAGCCATAGCTTGACGATGACCGAAAAGTCCGTCAATACCGGTAGACAATCGTGCCGTATCTGAAAAAGCGTTTGATTGATTGTGACACGAAGAACAAGACATACTGCCATCACCCGAAAGTAAGTTTTCGTAAAAGAGCATGCGCCCCAGTTCTACTTTCTCTCGTGTTAAAGGATTGTCGCCCGGAAGGTTCGGATCGGCTAAGGTATTGTAGTCTAAATTATAAGGCGTAGTATCCAAAGCAATTGTTCCGCTAGGATCGATCAATGCTTTTTTACAAGAAAACACCACTACACCGAGTAACATCACCAACAAAGCGCGGTTCCATTTTTTCATAAGACGAAATCAGGTATTTAACTATTTGATGACCAATTGCTGAGTTATCGTGCCTTGAGCAGTATGCAGCGTTACGAAGTAAATGCCTTCTTCTGGTAAGCTCAGCGATTTGGTAGTTGTGCCATAAACAATGGTTTCCGTTTGAACGGTTTTTCCGCTAACGTCATTGATGGTTAATTTCCCTTCCACACCTTCAAAAGCAACGGTGAATGATCCATGAGAAGGATTCGGATAGATCGCCATTCCGCTTTCAGAAGTCGTTTCATTCAGTCCGGCGCCCAGTGTGGCCGTGTAAACATAATCGCGGAAATTAGCAATCATGGTAGCTGCTTCGGCCAATTCTCCGTGAACCACTAAACCACCACTTACGTTGATGTCTTTGAGTCCCTTTTCATAATCGGCATCGATGTGTAAGGATTCACCGCCATTTTCAGTGACACTTTGTGCCAACACTGTTGTTTCGAAGTAATTGGCATCACCTAAACCATGGATTTCCAAACCTTGATTCAGGTTGGCGCCTGCCATTCCTTCCAAAAGAATAAAACGGTAACCCGAAGCCCATCCCCAATGCATGGAAGGTGATTGTGGTGCAAGAGGACTATTCGCAGGTTGTAAAGAAGGGTCGTCATGATTGACAGGAGTATGAACCCCGATATGGAAACGAATTCCTTCGATATTTGTAATGTTAAACGAACCCAATTCAATAGTTGTCTGCGATCCGTCAACGGTTACCAACGCTACCACATCATCCGGAACTGTCATCAATTGACCGCCGTTGTGAACAATGGTAAATTTGGTCACGTAGTATTTCAACGCCGACAAGTTAAAGGCATTTCCTAAGTTATTAGAAGCAGCTGTCCCAAGCGCAAAATCGTTGGTACCCAAATGATGGTGCATTACCAAACGAACGGGAGTTTGAGCGTATGCCGAAGCCAACAAGAAGTTGAGCATTAAAAGCGAAAGAAATTTTTTCATATCAGAAACTAAAGTCTGTCTAAAAATAAGGAGAAATCCAATGTTTCCGGCAAACGAAAATCAAGTTACTGTTGAAATGCCACGTAGGCGCGGGACGCATCCCGCGCTGAAGCTGAAGCATAGTATAAAATGTAGCCATCCCGCGCTGAAGTATAGTATAAAATGTAGCCATCCCATGCCGAAGAGATTGTATAAAATGTAATCTCATCAACAATATTCTTAAAGCACATCCACAACAATTTGTCACCAAACCTTTCTCTGTTTTTTTATTGCCAAAAGCGAGGGAATAATTAGATTAGCGCCACTATTCAAAACCAAGACGCATGAAAAAAACCTTACACTATTTATTACTTCCTATTATTTCGTTGATTTTTGCTTCTTCTGCTTTCGCACAGGAATTGGTCTATGAACAAGACCATGGCGTTTCGTTCAACAAAGGAACCATCGATTCGGATGCGTTGATTGCCATTATTCAGAAAAAACAGGAGGAACTCAACAAGTTTGTGTTGGGGCGAATTGTGACGAAATCATGGTCAGCAAAGGAAGATGGTGATTCAAGCCGTTTAGATAATTTCACTACGAAGTACCTCATTTATGAAACACTGAATGAACTTACAGTGACAGCAGATAAGTCAAGGTTTGGAAAAAATACACTTGAACTGGTCAAAGAAGCATCAATCATTTTTGGGATAGCAGTAGCGGTTAACCAAAAATTTGATGGTAATCCTTCTTTTTTTAAACAGGGAGCAGCCAGTGATTTAATGCGGTTCCAGGAAGATTCCCTTCAAGATGATATTGCATTTAATCAAACCCTCGATATGGTGTTGAATGTGTGCATTGAAAATCCGGAATTGAATGTATATTTTCCCATTTATGGAAAATTAGCCAATGCAGAAGACGCTAACAGGATTTGGTACGAAAATGACAGTCGTTATTTTCAGCAAAAGGATGCTTTAACTACAGCTTACGAATCTGTTAAAAGTACTGTTACCTCTATGCTTTCATTGGTAGCGGAATTAAAAGCCACTAAAGAGGGCATCGAGAATCTCAAGAACGGAACGATTGATTCGGTGTTGACAATTTCCACTCAATTATGGTACGAACTCAAAAAAGGTGAAACCATTGACACAGCCTTGGTTGATTTACTTACCGCTAAAGTGATCGAAATCAAAAACATTGTTCCTGAAGCATTTTTGAAACGGATTCCCGGGTTGGAATCCATTAATCTTAAAATTGATTCGTTGCTGGAGGATACAACGGTTAACCGAAAAATCTCCTATTTGAATGAGATTATTCTTGTCGTTAAAAAACTTCAAACGGACTATGAATCAATCAGGAACGGTGATTTTACGCCATTGTTGAGCGTGGTTTCCGGAGCAATCTCCACTAAACTCATCGCCAATGAAAGAGGGAGCTATTTTCTGAAAATGAAGAATGATATGGCGTTGATCCAAGAACAACCTGGTTTGGGAGCAGGAGTGAAACGTGATTTAAAACAATTGCTGACGAATGTCGAAAAGTTGCGCTTTGACCAGGATTTTGTTGATGGGGTAGAGCACTTACAAACCTATTATACCGATTGGAAACAACGCCAAAGAACGGGTGTTTTTAATGCGGCAAGAGTAGATACCTTACTTTCGGCATTGAAAATCAGGGGAGATTCAATTCATGCTCCGTCTAAGCCCTACGAGAAATTTAAATCGGAATTGGTGAAACAGTTAAAGAGTGAGCTGAAACAAAATCGAGGTGTGACCAAAATCTATATTGTCGGGTTGATGGATGAATTAGGGAAAGATAGTTTGTGGAATACAGTATTGCACAAAAAACACTTTGTTCCTTACTTTTCTCAGAGACAACCGTTGGCAGACCGTATACTTGTTCAGCTTACCCAGCTCTCAGAACGATCTAAAATGATCAGTGAACTTTTACTGATACTTGCAAATGCGCACAAACCCGAAGGCATCCATGGCTTTACATTCAATGAAACACAAGTTGAGTCGTCGAAAGAATTGATGAACCGATTGATTGATTATATGGACAAAAGTGGGCGCTTCAACGCCTCTTCCGTGTATTTGAGAAGCATTGTGGATAATATCACCTACAAAGAAGCCGACTCGGTAAAACAACAACCTGCTAGCATTAGTCTAAACTTTGAGTCGGTGCTGTTTAGTTTGAACGATAAATTGGTGAAACCATCTCAAATGTATCGCACACGTTATTTTCAACCCTACATCAATATTGGTGTCAATTATTCCGCTTTTCTGAATCCTAACAGTTTACAGGTGAATGATGACGGAACCACTAGTCGTATGAACAGTTTGGCTTTTGCAAGTGAGAAAATCGGTGTCAAGTTCAAGATTTGGAATTATCAATACACACGCTCGTTTCAACCAGGAGTTAGTTTCAAGTATTATAACGCTAAGGGAACTTCACGCAGCTGGAACAGGCCGCAACCAAAGCCGATTTTGGATGACTTTTTTGTGGATGTCCATACCGGAGGATTGTTGTATAACGTAGTGAATCTGAAAACGGAAAAAAACTTTGATTTTCCTTTTGTTGGAATTGGGCTGGGTTGCAGAACCTTTAACGGAATTACCTTTTCAGGATCATTGAATCAGCCGTATACTAACAATGCGTTCAAAACGGAAAACCTGTTTTTCATGTTCTCCATTGACATTCCCATCATCGAATACATCACCGCTATTCGCTCAAAGTAAGCTATTAAAAAGGGTGCGCGATAACTTGTTAGCTTAGGCTGATCGCGCACCCTTATCATAATCTTATACTGTTAGTTAAGACCCATTATTGCTGTATAATCAATCGTTGCGTATGCAATTCTTTGTTGTTGGAGATCAGAGAAACAATGTACATTCCCGGATCTAGCGTTCCTTTGGCCAATTCCAATTTATTCAAATCGCGTGAAGTCAACTCGATGGTTTTGATCAGTTTTCCATTCATGTCGAAGATCATGATGGCCGATTGTGCTGTTGGGTCGATTCCTGTAAATCCAATAGTCACGGCTGCGTTGCTTGGATTGGGGTGAATGGTCATGGTGCTTGAAGCGCTTAACGGATCGAGATTGCCCGACTGAATATCTTTGATACGTGCCAATTCATCCTGCAAGCTGGCAATGGTTGATTGTTGCTCTTTGATCGCTTCTACAACTACCGGAATTAAGGCCGTATAATTGACTGCTTTGTAGCCGTTTTCAAGTGTATAGACCATTTCAGGCAATACTTTTTCTACTTCCTGCGCAATAAATCCGAGTTGTTTTTCGTCGCCGAACCCCATTTCCGGATTGCGGGTTTTATCCCAGTTATAGGCAACTCCGCGCATTTTCAAGAGTTTTTCCAATGATCCTTCCAGGTTGGTGACGTCTTTTTTGTAACGGGAGTCAGATGTGATCAGGTAACCGTCACTCATCGTGATCCCGTTGACTTTGAGTTTTAACGTTCCGGATGTAACGGTTGACCAAGGTCCTGGTTGAACATTGTTGGTCAGCGTCACCGTAAACGGAAATGCTCCGGTAGTTGCAATTCCAACCGAAGTGCCGTCGTCGTAAATTTGTGAACAAGTGTAGGCTCCGCTATTGTATTTCGGGACATAATTGGTAGCAAAACAACTGTTAATGGCCACTGTATTCATGGCAATTTTACTGTCGTAAACATATCCGGCTGCATCTTTTACCAAGAGGTTTCCCTTACCTGATTGCAAATTTTCAAAACGTACGTTGGAATTGGTTCCCGGATCAAGTGGTTTAAAGGCCGAATTGACATGCAAGGTGGCAGTTGGAGCTGATGTGTGCAGTCCGAAGTTACCCGTGGCTACCATTGTTCCAATTTCCAAACTTTGTGATGGAATCCAGGAATCGAATTGGAAGATCAGGCGATTGATATCGGGCGCCATATCTACATTGTCGCCGAATGCGATGATAGCATTGGCTTCATTCCAGTTGTCATAACGCAACCCGAAAAAGGCCCTGTCTGATGACCAGTTTGAAGTAAAACCATAATAATTACAATTTGCCGGTGGGAAACTGGCAATGTCGCAAGTACCGATATTGGCCCATTGATCGTAGGCATTTCCGTATGTTCCGCTTTGAAGATGACCAAGTCGATTGTCTGAACCATTTGTGCCATCTATGATCCAATCATTTCCCTGTGTACACAGGCTGGAAGTTGGGACGTTAACTAATTGTGCTTGAGCGTTGCTACCTAGAAATAATGCGGTAGCCATGAGTGCCACAGCCCTCATTTGGTAAATTTGAGTTCTCATAAGAATAGTGTTTAAATGTCGGAATAAGTTACGGCGAAAGGATTGATTACTCCAAATTTTTTATGTTAAAAAACGGATGTTAATTATTGAAAACTAGATAGTTAGTATTTTGTTTCTTCGATAATTAAAGGCAGAGGAAGGCAACTGGTTTTAGTTAACAAAGGCGCGAAAATTATCGCGCCTCTGCCACCATTTGTTGATTTAGGGTGATTATGGTGTTCGTTTTGCCCGAAATAGATCTCGGGATAATTTGTAATTCACTGATTATCATTTTAGTATATACCTCAATACCTTCGCGGCATTATACGCATCGTCGGCACCGTTGTGGTGCAACCCGTCGAACGGTTCATTGATGGTGCGCAGGGCACGTTTAAGCCCACGCATGCCTGTGAGTTTCATTTTTGCACAGAACAAAGGCATGATGTTGAGGTAACTGTTCCCCATCGGAAAAGGCACCTGTAAGTCACGGCATTGCTTTTCCATTTGAATCCTGTCGAATGCACCGTAGCCCGCCCATAACCGTTGTTCGGGTTCGTACTGCTCACGCACGATCTTGCATGCTTCAGCGAAAGGAATGCCCTTTTCACTGATCAAATCGTGTGTAATGCCCGTGAGCTCGGTGCAGAAAGGAGTGATTTCCGATCGTTCGGGGATTACATAAATGCTCTGTTTGTCGGTAATTTCACCGGTGGCCACCACCAGGTTGCAAATACCTATTTCAAGGATGTCGACACTTGAACCTATGGGAATTTCGTCGTCTCCCCAACAGGTGGCTTCAAGGTCGATCACCACAATTTTATCCGGTTTGTACATTGTTGTTACATGTTTAATGAATGTGTTTTACATCGGAAATTCCGGTCGTTTTTTGACACAAGAATTCCCTTACGAGACAAATCTCGTTTGCTTGACAGATGTTGAGTTCATGAACCGATTGGCGATCATGACAGATTTCCGTCACATTTTAGGAACTGTCCTTTTATTTACACTACTTCCCGCCCATAACTGTGTTCGGGTTTGCGTTTGTACGCATGGGATTGCTTAAAAGGGAATAGATTATCCTAAAATCGTCCGCAAAATCTTGGCGATGTTGTTGGCATCGTCTACGCCTCGGTGATGGGTGCCTTCCAATGGAATCTTGAGGAACTTTAATGCGCCGTCCATACCTACTTCGTGACCGAGTTTGTTCTTCAGTGCGAAAAGCGTTTTCACATTGATGTGCGAAGGACCAAACGGATAGCCGATTCCCAAATCCCCACATTGCCGTTGAAACTGTTTCAAGTCGTAAGCTCCGAAACTGGCCCAAGCTCTGCTTTGCGTTTGGTATTCTTTCCGCAAGATTGCACAGGCTTCCTTGTAGGAAATACCTTCTTTATCCACCAATTCGGGAGTGATAGTGGTCAATTCCGTACAGAAATCACTGACGGTTGAACGTTCCGGTTTCACAATGATTCCGCGATTGTCGGAGATTTCACCTGTATTGGCATCCAATAAACAGATGCCGATTTCAATAATGTCGCTCACCATTCCTTCGGGAGCATTGCCATTCCAGCAGGTAGCTTCAATGTCTACTACTGCGATTTTATCTAATAATTTTGCCATTTTTTCTAATTTTTAAAATGTTATTGTAACTGCAATTCATTTGCACGTTCAACTCTCGTAGTTGTGTGATTGATCTCCTGCTCTGTCTTACCAAAGCATTGAAATTCTTTGACACAACAAATCCATGATGGATTGAGTCCAAAACTGTTCAACACGAATAAAGCAACCAATTGCTTTCCCGGGTGATTTTAATAATTGCTCATTCGAAGGTTTTCGGGAGGAATATAATCGCGACGATCGATCATAGGTGATGCTCTTCCCGGAGGAGCGCTTGTATTGAAATCACATAGCCGATGACGGTGGCGGCAGTAGGGGTTTCGTAACGAATTACGGGGCAAAGATACACAGAGATGTCAGACCGACAAGCAGAAAGTCCTGTAAATGAAGGAAAACAAGGTTTGACTGATCGAATGGTAGTGATCATTGACCAAAGGTCATCGAGCTATTGGTTTATTCTATGTGAGTGCGCGATTTATAACGGTATATGTATTCTTTACCCCGAAATCTGAGAGAAAATAGTTCAATACTAATCTGTTGCACAAGTTCAACTTCTTTGCGTTCTCTGCGTCTCTGCGTTGAAAAATGTTTAACGCAACACTTGCGCTAAAGCTCCAGCGTAAGCGTAAAGTTTCAAAGGGCGCAAAGATTTAAAGCGCTTTGCAGTTTATAGTATAATTATTCGTATTGGGGGTAAATTGTGATTATATCCCAATTTATCACGCACCCCAATATCTCAAATAAGCTCAGTAGATTGGCTAGGGATGCTTCCCGAGCCTATTACACTCTAATCATCCCTGGCTACTATGCCTCCGTTGTCTTCACCCCGGCATACATCGTACTACTAATTCCCATCAAAGTCAGCATGGTTTGGTCGAATTGAGGCATAATCAATGTACCCACTACTTCCATCACAAAATAAGAGCTCAGGAATACCGTAAAGAGCAATAATTGCAAGCGATGCAAGCTGATGCTTTTACCGTCATTCAACATATCGAATATAAGACCACGTGATTGTTTGTTGTTGGTAATAAAATCCATTACCGTTTCACTTGCAGTCATGGTGCCACCGGCTGCAGGAGTATCGATGATTTTGCCCAAATAGAACGTACCTCCACTAATTCCCAGTAAAAGCAAGGTGCTTCCAGTTGGTGATGTAAGCACATCGGTAATGATCCAAATGTGAAGAATTCCGAAGAAAATCACAATAAGCCATAGCAGGAATTGAAAACGCGCCAAACTGTAAGGAATTTCTTTGATGTTAATGATCCCTTTTTCGGCATCTGTTACCTCGTAAGCTTTGAAACCGATTTTAACTCCATTAGAAGCATACAAGGAGGTGTCTTTCAGGAATGCTCGTCCATACTTGATAATGAGGAAAACAAGCAAAATAAACAAGGTGTAAAATACCCACGGAACCCACCAAATAGAGGTGAATAGTATGAGCTGGTGTACTTTATCCGGATTGTGGTATTCGGTGGTCATAGTACCCATATTGATATTCACACGGTGATGAAAACGCCAATAACTTGGGTTACTGTACATGAGTTGCCATGGTGAATTTCGAGATGTGTCACGCACAAACTGAAAGATCAGCGCCGGTTCCGATTCATTGATAAACCGAGCTTTCATATTCGGAAAACAAATACCGTCGATCCACAGGCGATACCGGTCAACATTTCGTCGGGCAGAATCCACATCTCTACGGTCTATTTTCACCATAATGTAATCACCCGGATATACGTTATTCCCTACGTTATTAGGTTCAAAATCAAGGTCTTCACGGTATTTTCGAATACAAAGCACACGAATACCGGTGTGTGCGTTAGAATCTTTTGCCGTCACCGGAGGTTTTACTTGAGGTGTAACAACTGCAGGTGCAGCTTGAAGAGAAAAACTTGTGAATACTGCAAGTAGGCAGATGAAGCGGAATAATATGCGGAATTTGTTCATAGTAGTTTTGTTGTGAATAGCATGTTTAACTAATTAAGCGGTTTAAATATAAAACTTTATTGAGAAGAAGCAAATTGAAAATGTAAAATTGAAAAGGTTGGTGGTCCGCTTTTCAATTTTCAGTTTTACATTTTCAATTCAAATCGCTTACTTTTGAATCATGAAAGAATTGCTATTCGTTTTGTTTCTTACTGTTACTTACTTCGGAAGTGCTCAAACACCGTTGATTGACAGTTTGAAAAAAGCACTGACCTTACCGGTGCAGAACGATACCATGCGTGTAATTCAATACAACGAATTGGCCTGGAATTACCTCGATTATTCCAGTGAAAAAGCATTGTACTATCAGCAAAAAGGGTTTGCATTCGCCCGAAAGATTCATTACCTCGATGGAGAACTCGATGCGCTCAATACCAAAGGAATTCTTTTGCGTTATGCGAATAAGGGTGATGAAGCCATCGATATCTATTACCGCATTATTACCGCGCGAAAAAAACAAGGAAAACATGATAAACTCATTGGGGCGTATTCGAATTTAGGCTCAGTCTATTATGAAACTGGGAATACGGCCTATGCGCTTCGGTATTATCAGAAGGCATTCGATTTGTCGGTGCAATACAAACAGGAGGAAAATCAATTGACCTTATTGACCAACTTAGGCGTGGCTTATAAAGAAGCCGGATTGTACGATCAAGCACTTTCCACGTTTGAAAAAGGGCTGAAGTTGAACCGAAAATTTAACGATCGTTTCGAAGAGGCACAGTTGTACTTAAATATAGCTACGGTGTATGACGAACGCAAACTGTACAAAGAAGCCATTCGTTACAATGAACATTCACTCAAGATTTACCGCAAGCTTGATATTCCACGCTCAATAGGAATTGTGCTCTTTAACCTGGCTGCCGAATACCGCGCTACCAAACGCTATGATCTGGTTGAAAAAGTGATTCGTGAAATGGAAGTGATCAGTCGTCAGTTGAAAGAAGACGAATTCGATTGTTCACTTGCTCAAACAAAGGCCAACTTTTTTCACGAAACAAATCGCCATGCCAAGGCCTTGATAGAGGTTGAAAAAGCATTTCAGCTGGTCGATAGCGCTTCGGATGTATTCCTTTACGCGGAATTATTGTTGACAAAGGCAGATATTTTGGTTTCTCTCAACCAAACCGAAAAAGCGCTCTATACAGCACATGCAGGTGTAGCTATTTTGGAACGGAATGATGACCTCATGCGTTTGGCGAAAGCCTATTTTGTTCTCGCTGAAATTGAAAAGGCGGGCAATAATTTTAAAGAAGCATTGCGTTTGGTGGAAACAGCTAATGAACTGAGTCGAAAATCTACTTTAGCCGCGCTCGATGAGCAAATCGCTACCTTGAATGTGTTGAATGAATTAGACCGAAAAGAACAGGATTTGCAGCTCGCCAATCACAAAAACAAAGCAGCCATTGCCAAAAACGAAAAGCAAGCCAATCTCATGTGGGCTGGTGGTTTGATCGGTTTACTGGTTTCTGTATTGCTTGTTTTTAGTGTGCGTTCCAATCAACACAAGCGCAGAACCAATGGTTTGTTGCAGGAACAAAAAACCGAAATTGAAGCGCAGAAGCAAACCGTCGACGAAAAACAACGCGAGATCCTCGATTCGATTCATTATGCCAAACGCATTCAGCAAACCTTACTGGCGCAGGAAGAACACATTCGGCAGTTTACGGCAGATGTTTGCATTTATTTCAAACCCAAAGACATTGTTTCGGGCGATTTTTACTGGTCGGCAGATCAAGGTGATTATTTCTTCTTGGCGGTTTGTGATAGTACCGGACATGGCGTTCCCGGAGCGTTTATGAGCTTGCTCAATATCTCGTTTCTCAGTGAAGCCATCAATGAAATGCGACTCACCGATCCGGGATTGATTTTGGATCACGTTCGCAATCGCCTGATCGCCTATATTTCGCACAGCGGAGCACAAGACGGAATGGATGGAGTGCTGTTTGCCTATCGAAAACACGACGGACAACTCACGTACAGCGCGGCTTACAATGCTCCTGTGGTTGTTAGAAATGGCGAATGCCTTTCGTTTGAAGCCGATAAAATGCCCATCGGAAAAGGCGAAAAACTGCAAGCGTTCACCACCCGTGAATTGTCGCTCGAACCCGGCGATGTGGTCTATGCCTATACCGATGGTTACCCTGATCAATTCGGTGGCGAAAAAGGCAAGAAATTCAAGTCGAAACAACTCACCGAGTTACTCGTTTCTATTTCCGGAGAACCGTTTCAAACACAGCACGACCGATTAAATGACACCTTTGAAGCGTGGCGTGGCTCGCACGAACAAATCGATGATGTGACGGTGCTTGGGGTGAGGTTTTGATTCTTAGCAAGCATTTCTTAGCTTTAATTGGGTTGCTTCCTGCTATTCGATCTAGTACTTTTACTAGATGGACAGGATCAATATTATCGCTTTGTCACTGCTCTTGGTATTGTGTCGGTATTCTGAGGCAAAAGTAGAAGTTTCGCCCGATGCCGATTTCATTAAAGCAAAAAACGGATTCTTGCCTTATCCAGCATTAAAGCATGCGTTAACCTTTGGTTCATCTCCCTTTTTACAACGAGCATCTAAGGTCATTCCATACCGTGATACCCGTTCTTTTTTCAGGGTACTTACCCGAAGAACCTTTAACGATTCAAAGAAAGTGAAAGGATTGTTTCCCGGCGATCTCAATGCCGATGGTCTTCCGGATATGTTGGTGCTAACCACGCGATCCCCTCGAAAGGCGGAGGTTGAGATCAGTCATGGAGAACGACCGGTAGAATTCCGGAGGGTAATTTTGTTTATACAAGTTGAAAAGGGCGTTTACCGATATGCGACTTCGAATGATCGTGTGATCGAAGATTCTCAGGCTGGTGGGGCGGGTTTGGGAGATCCGTTTCGTAGCATCAAGGTTTCAAAAGGCAAACTTGTTTTTGTGAGTATGTACGGATCGTGCGAGCGCACCAGAATCACCAGTACGTATGTTTATGACCGCAGGCGCCAATATTGGTACCTCCAATCGCAACTCGACGAAGATTATAGCTGTAATCCGGATAAGAATCCTTCCGGAGAAATAACTGTTCACCGCACATTGCAAACCGTGAATGATTTTGGAGATAGGAAGTTTTGAAGGGGGTTCTAAAAATAGTAAGGTAGGCTGACTTCCTCCCTTTTGCTTGCGCTGAAGCTACAGCAAAGGCGCAGAGGGAGGGCAGGGAGGGTGGCAATCAATCGCTTGATTCATCGTGCCTAATTCACCTAGCAATCACCAACTTTCTTCCCTCGCTTTTTTATTCGCCTTTTTCCGTTCCCGGATATACTCTCGTTTCTCTTTCTGTACGTGCCGTTTGTACTTGGCTTGGTATTTCAGGTTGTTGTTGATCACATGATTGGCTCTATTTTTGGTGAGCGAAATTTCCTTCACGAAAGCTTTGTGTCGCAGCATTTCGCCTTTGACGTCTCGTTTGATAGCGCTGTACAACTCATAATGATGATCCCTGAAAATTTCGTAACCGGCAGTGAAATCGGCAATGGGCAAACGGTATTTGAAAAAATAGCAGTAATCCTTTTTAGTAAGGTCCAGAAAACGGGTACGCGCCGCTTCCAGACTATCACGACTAATAATGTTCCCGGTGTATAATTGCGCGTACAGTTTTAGGGTTTTGAATTGAGTGGCATCTCTTCGTTTGATGATTTTGGTCAATTCAATGAAATGCGCATACAAGGTATCTGTTGGCAGCAACACCTGATTTTTCACCGAGAGTAGCAGCGCCGCTTCGTATTTCCGGATAGAATCCTGGTATTCTACTATTCGTTTGTCGCGATCGTCGAGCATGCCATACATGCGTTCGTATCCACATTCGTAGAAATAATCGAGTTGCGGATACAGTAGTTTTTCCTGTTCCCAAACGCGATCGCCCAGGTTATTCAACCGATCCATGAAATCCGTTTCCAGTTCCTCAATCCGGTCGTTGAGCGAATCCAGCTTTTGTTCACTGACATCCAGTCTTTCTTCCAGATTTTCGGCCGTTTCATCTTTCATTGTTTTCGCAGCTGGGTTCTTCGGTCTAAACCGTTGCATTGCGCGATGATTCCGGTAGTACGCCCGTTGGTTCGACCTAATCTTCCCGCCAATCAATTTGATTTTATTCGCCCGTTTCCGCAAGTTAGAAACATTGGTAATGTTGACCGCCGTGTGTTTTTTGTTGGCATTTTTCAGCAATTTGACTTTCTCGTTGTCTTTGCCGGTGTGGAATTTGAAATAAGCTTTGTTTTGAGGGTGACTGCGCTTCAGTTCGCGTTTGGCCAGATCGAGGTAGAATACCGTTGAATCAAAACCCTGTACTTTCTCCAGCGAATCGATTGCCACATAGGCATCCTTGTAAAAAAGGTCTGCGATGTGGAAATAATTGGCTGCGGGTTCCAATCCATTGCGCGGATTATTGCCAAGACTGGCTCGTATTTTTTCCTTGTACTGTCCCAACGAATCCAACGCGAAAAAATCATCGCATTCCCGGCATACTTTTCCATCTCTTTCCTGGATGAGGTACTGCTTTTTGTCTAAGTCGTAATAACTTTTATCGGCGGAGAACTCGCGGATATTGCTGATTTCGGGTGTCAACGACCAATACGGCGCGTTCGGAAAGTGGGTAATGGCAAACAAGCGCGGTTCGGTGAGGTAATAATCCTTGTTTTTCACTTTTCCGTGATCAATCACCAAGCGCAGGCGTTTCAAGCTTAGAATCCAATCAACCACCTTCCAGAAACCCGGCAATTCCAGCACCATTCTGACCTTTTTCTCCTTGTGTTTCGGGATTTCACAAAACGGGTTGTTGTCGTAGTGAATCACCGTTACATGTTTGCGCAGTTTTTTACGTTTAGCTTGAATGTTGAGTCGCCATTGATACACCCGCTGACTAAAGCGTGTCAGGCGGTACTCATACCCACCAGCCGACCATGTCACATCGTAGAGGTACCAACGGTCGTTGAGTTTTACGGCATTCCACGCGTGGTTATCAAAATAAAGCGTGTCGTTGATATCAAAGAGCATGTCTTTGGCGTAGCCCGTCACCGTTACACTGTGAATTCCCGCAATGGCGCACAACTCATTCATCAGCGCAGCATACTGAAAACAAATGGCTTTTCTGCGGTGCAATACCCGGCGTGTATCAGTTTCCGAATCATATCCTTTCCCCGAAAAATAACTTCGGTAGTCGTAGTGAATATTCGAAGCAACCCACGCAAAAATGGCCTCGAATTTCGCTGTATCATCTTCCTTTCCAGCCGTCAGCGCTTCTGCCAACAATGCCGGATTTCGTTCGGTTCTCCAATCTAAATGAGGCGCACGCATGGCCGCACTATCCGGCTGCGCAAACAGTCCGCGCGCAAACAACAGCAAGAAAACCAAGCTAGACAGGTACCGAATGGAAGGTTGTATCATGTTATGGCCTTGAATCAACAAAACAGGTTAGCAAAGTACACAATAATCCAAATACGCAAAAGCGCAGGAGTTATTGTTGTATGTCGGAATGCGGGTGGAGGTAACCTGTTGGGGGAAATTATTTAAGTTATATTTGGAATTAGAGAAAACAAACCGGAGCAATGGAAAATCAATTCCTAACGTCCTACATTCATCAGTTTCAGCACCTGAACAGGGCGCACAATTTGGGTGGCGCTCCGCATAAACCCATTCTCTTGCTTTCCATTGCACAGTTGATTCACCATGGCGATATCGTTGATAACCGAATCCGGATAACCGAAGAATTGGTGTTGGCGTTCAAAGATAATTGGTACCGTTTTGTGGATACGCCTCATATCTTGAATTTTGCATTGCCGTTCTTTCACATGGGACATGAACCGTTTTGGAAACTGGTTCCGTATCCGGGAAAGGAAATTGGGTTGACCAACTCCAAAAGCATCAAGAGTTTTAAGAATCTGCAAGAAACACTCAACTATGCTTGGATGGATCAGCCCTTGTTTGAATTGTTGCAGAACTCCGATAGCAATCAATTGCTGGTGAATGTATTGCTGGATCGTTACTTCCCTCGCACGAAAGATCGCCGGCAACAAGAAATTCCATTATTCCTTGCCGATCCGGATTCGTTGATGGTTGCAGAACCTTCTTTGATCGAGTGGGAAAAACCGATTGCGAAAGCCACCAAGGATCAAAAAGAACAAATCGTGTTTCTGAGAAGCGCGCTGTTTAAGCGGGAAATTCCACGGGTTTATTCCTACAGATGTGCGATATCAGGATTACGTGTGAAAATCCCACCACGATCTTTCAGGCTCATTGAAGCCTGCCACATCAAACCGTTTTCGTTATCCGAAACCGAAACGATTGGGAATGGAATCGCGCTCACTCAGACCCTTCACAAAGCCTTTGATTACGGACTGATTACCATCGATGAAGCTTACCGAACAGTTGTCTCTTCCCGTTTTGAGGAAAACCGAGATTCACTGTATGCATTGCATCAGTTTCATGGGAAAGCGATTTACCTGCCGAATGACAAGAGGTTGTATCCAAATCAGGAGAGTTTGGAATGGCATAGGGGGGAGAGGTTTGAGAAGTTCTTATAGCAAGCAGAGTGCTAATTTTCTAATGTTTGAACTTTTCTAGTGCTTACTTTCATTTGCTTAACCGGACGCTTGCCGTGTCTTTCAACAACAGTAATGGCTGTAACTTTTACCGTGACAGAAATACCGACCATTGCATTATCGTTTAACATGCAAACATAAAACGTCCCGTTATCATGATGATTGAGTGTTCCATAATCCTGAATGACTTTTCCTTTTTTAAGACTTGAGAATGGTTTTCCATCCCAAAACAAAAGGCCGTTTTCCATGTCGGTAATATGAAAGGATACATCTTCTTTTCCTTGTGCTTTTGAAATTACAGGTGCGATATTGAGGGCAATTGCAGCCATAAGTCCAAATCCGGGTATTTTAGAAACAGTCTTAGATAATCCGCTTAAAGATTGTGTTGCATCTTCAAAAGATTTCTGGCTTTCCTGACCAACTCCAATGTAATAACTCCAGCTAGTAGTATTTTTTGGAAGGGTGAATGCGATTGAATTTTTATTGTTGCCACTTAAGTTGGTTTGAGAATTTAGCTTAGCAACTTGATCAATTAAGTTGTATACAGTGGTGTCTTTTTTAATGATGTAATCCTCCTGAATTGTCGTGTAAGTTGTATCGTAAACTGTTTTCCAAGTGACGGTTGAATTAAAGGACTTGTTTTCAGTCGTGGTTATCCTATTTAGCTTTAGCCGAACAATTTTTGTTTTTCTTGCATTGTTTTTAAACGTTAAAACATAGATTCCTGTTTTAGCGATTGGGATCATCTTGTTTTTGATCCGTTTTATTTTGACATCGGAGAAAATTGATGATGATTCAATCAATGAAATTTCCATTCCATCAATTTTCCTGCCTTTTATTACATCAACTTCGATCGATAATTGATCACCTTCATGGAATCCGTAATAGAGTTTTACTGGCTGGTTTTGCTCAACAGACAGGGTGTTTTCTGCTAAGAAAACGGTTTCTTGTGCAAGACAAAGATTGCTTGTTAAAGCGGTGATAAAGATCAATAAATAACGCATAGTAAATTAGTTAATAAGCACTGCAAAGCTATTTGTTTACACCGAGATTCAACACCGTATTTATACGCAAATTGATTGCGGTAAACCACATTTTTCTATTCGATTTTCGCGCATCTGGAAAAGCATCAGATGTCTAAGAAGTTTATGTGTCAATCCCTCATACTTTTCCACATTCCCACTTTTCCCCACCATCTCATTTTTCCTGCATATTCCAATAAAATCAATACCTTTACACCCATAGTTGTAACCTTTACACGTGTTCATACGTATGAAGTTTTCAACAAAGTGTAACTTGGTGGTAAAAAGTGGGTTATTTCCCCTAATTTTACCCATTATTTAAGCTATGGCTGGACTTGTAGGAGAATTTGAAGTGAAACTTGACGGTAAGGGGCGATTCCTCTTCCCGGCTGGGTTGCGCAAACAACTTTCTCCCGAGGCTCAGGAACAATTCATGTTGAACAAAGGCTTTGAGGATTGTCTCACGCTGTATCCGATGAACGAATGGGATAAGCTGGCAGATAAACTCAGCAAACTCAACTTGTTTAAACCCAAAAACCGAATGTTTTACCGCTTGTTCCATCAAGGAGCAAAGCAGGTGGTGCTCGATTCTGCCGGACGTGTACTCGTTCCGGTGATGCACATGGAGCGTGTGGGGTTAGACAAGGATGTGATGCTTATTGCCTACAACGATCGAATTGAGATCTGGGACAAGTCCAAATACTTCCAATTGTTGGATGGTAACATGGCGGATTTCGCTGATTTGGCGGATGAAGTAATGGGTGATTTGGGGAACGATGACGAATAACGACACATACCACGTACCGGTAATGCTCAAGGAATGTTTAGACGGATTGTCTATTCATCCTGATGGCACTTACGTTGATGTTACCTTCGGTGGTGGCGGTCATTCGCGCGCCATTTTCGAGCAACTTTCTCCCAAAGGACAGCTAATTGTATTTGATCAGGATCCTGATGCGCGTGCCAATGCATGGTCTGCGCCCAATTTCCATTTTATCCCGGCTAATTTTTCCTTCCTCAAAAACCATTTGCGGGTCATGGGAATCAAGCAAGTCGATGGTATTCTGGCCGATTTGGGTGTTTCCTCACATCAGTTCGATGATACCAAACGTGGGTTTTCCATTCGTGGCGATGAAGCCTTGGATATGCGCATGAATCAAAGTGGTGAATTGACGGCTGCTAGCATTTTGGCGACTTACGACGAAGAGCAATTGGCAAAAATCTTCCGTGCGTATGGCGAAGTGCAGGGTGCTTACAAAGCGGCGGTTGAATTGGTAAAACAACGCAAGCGCAAACCGATCAAAACTACGGGGCAGTTAATGGAGATCTTGTTTCCATTGGCGCCGAAGTTCAAGGATCATAAATATTTCGCACAGATTTTTCAGGCCTTGCGCATTGAGGTGAATCAGGAAATGGAGGTCTTGGAGAAATTCCTACTGCAAATCCCGGATGTCCTCAAACCTGAAGGTCGATTGGTGGTGATGTCGTATCATTCCCTAGAAGACCGTTTGGTGAAAAACATCATGAAACGCGGTAATATCGACGGATCCATTGAAAAGGATTTCTTCGGAAATGTATTGAAACCGTTCGAAGAAATTACCCGCAAGCCGGTTAGCCCTACAGAAGAAGAAATCGCGGTCAATTCGCGTGCCCGCAGTGCCAAGTTACGAATCGCAAAACGTGTGTCCGATGGAAAATGAATACCGTGAACGGACACCGGATGATCATGACGCGGACAACGTGGGCTCTGGCCGTCGTTCGCGCAAATCTGATCGTGATATCGCCCGCGAAGCATTGGAAAACCTGCAAGGAAACGTTTACCGTGAAAAACCTGCCGTTGATGTAAGCGCGGATCGCAATCCGCGCCAACCTGATGGTGGTCGGTCGGGTGTAGGTGGTAATCTGCGCCAAAAGGACCAACCGAAAACAAACGAGAAAAAAACGACAAAAACGGCTGGTGCTGAAGGCAATTCAGATAAGAAAAAAACACCGCGTCCACCCAAGCGCCCTAACATCATCGTGCAGGTGTTAAACGGTGATATCCTTACCCGTGATTTTGTGTTAAACAACCTCACGTATATTTTCTTTTTCCTCTTCCTGCTATTGTTGGTGGTGAGCAAAGGATACTATGGTAAGCAACTGACAAAAGACATTGATACGCTGCAAACGGAAGTAAACGCCAGCACAGCGGAATATATTGAGAATAAGGCAAAACTGGAAGAATTAACATCGCGTTACCGTTTGGTGGAGATGTTAGAGCGTCGCGGTTTGAAAGAATCGTTGAAACCTGCGAAAGTGATTCGCATTAAACGACCCGAAAAATGAGTGAGAAAAAGGATCTGATCTGGAGAGCCTACCTCGTTTATTTAGGCTTTTTTATCGCGTTGATTGTGGCCATCGTGAAGATTGTGATGATCCAAACCGAAGGAAAGGCAACGCTTTTCACGGACAAGGAAGAAAAGATCCCGAAACGTGCCATGCCGCGTTATCCGCGTAGAGGCGAAATCCTCGATCGCAATTACGTTCCCTTGGTAACGTCGGTGTCGTTTTACGATATCCACATGGATCCGGGAGTGGTGAACCAAGAGGTGTTTGATCGTGATATTTCCGATTTGGCTCGTGGTTTATCGGAGATCTTCCCGTCAACTTCGGCACGTGATTATGAAAATATGATTCGTCGGGCACGGGTGAATGATAAGCATTATGTCACCATTAAACTCAAAGCCACCAACGAACAGCGCAGAAGAGTACGCGAGTTGCCGATCTTCAAGTTGGGTCGTAACAAAGGTGGGTTGATTGATACGGATGAAATGGTGTCGCGTAAACGTCCGCACGGTGAAATGCTGAAACGGACCCTTGGTTATTACCAGAAAAACAAGGGCGAGAAAGAATTGCGCGTTGGAATTGAAGGAGCTTACATTGAATACCTTTCGGGTGAACCGGGATTGGAAATAGAGCAAAAAATCTCTTCGGGCTGGAAGAAAACAGGTCAAATGCTCCGCGAACCGGTTGAAGGTGCCGATTTGATTACGACCATCGACCTGAACATTCAGGAAGTGGCGCATTCAGAGTTGTACCAACAGTTGAAAAACCAGGGAGCGCGCAGCGGATCGGTGATCGTAATGGATGTGAAAACAGGTTACGTTCGTGCCATTGTGAATTTGCAATTGGGGAAAGACGGTGAATACTACGAATTGTACAACCACGCTATCGGTACCAAAGAAGTTCCGGGGTCTACTTTCAAATTGGCATCGTTGATGGCGGCGTTGGAAGACGAGAAGATTTCCCTGAGCGATACGGTAAATGCGGATGGCGAATACAATTTCTACGGAAGTAAACTGAAAGATTCCAATCCGTATGGTTACGGTCGCATCTCCATTCGTAGGGCATTTGAGTTGTCGTCGAACGTGATTGCCAAAGTGATTTACAACGCCTACCGCACCGAACCGGAAGCTTTCATTAGTCGCTTGAAGGAATTCGGAATCACTGAGCCGTTGGGTATTGACTTGAAAGGTGAGCCTGTTCCTACGGTCTACCAACCGGGTTCTCCCAATTGGTGGGGTGGATCAATTGCCTGGATGTCGATTGGGTATGAAGTGCAGCAAACGCCATTGCAAACATTGGCTTTTTACAATGCGGTTGCGAATGAAGGAACTTTGGTGCGCCCGCAGTTTGTGCAGGAAATTCGCCGTGGTTCGGAAGTGGTAAAACAAAGCAAACCGATTGTGCTGCGTCAACGAATCTGCTCCGACAGAACCTTGCACCAGTTGCAGGAATGTTTGTCGGGAGTTGTGAAACGCGGAACGGGTAGCGCCTTGAAATCATCGTTGTTCGACATCGCTGGTAAAACCGGAACGGCCCGCATCCTGAACGACGATTTGCGCTACGGTGAAAAAGGCGAAGAGCGTTACCAGGCTTCGTTTGTGGGATATTTCCCGGCAAAAGAACCGCTGTACTCGTGTATCGTAGTGGTATCGGCGCCAAGCAAAGATATTTACGGAGCCACGGTTTCGGGAACAGTGTTTTCGGCCATCGCCAACAAAGTGTATTCCAATACGCTGAAGTACCACAAGGCGATCAACGAATCACGCCAGAAAGTAAAAGAAGCACCGCTTTCTATGGACGGTAATCGTGCCGACATATTAGAGGTTTTGGGTCATTTGGGAATTCACTATTCCATTGTGCAGCAAGCAAATTGGTTCAGTACAAAAGCTCAGGGGAATAATGTAGAAATGAGCCGCCGAAAGGTGAGTAAAAATACGGTTCCCAACGTGGTTGGTTTGTCTGCCCGCGATGCGGTTTACATATTGGAAGACATAGGCCTGCACGTGTATTTGCGCGGATCAGGGCAGGTAGTATCCCAAACCATTCCAGCGGGAACTTCAACTGCAAGTTGCTACGGAGGATTGATAGAATTAGTATTGAAATGATAAAGTTAAACGACATAGCATCAGCAACAACAGTCAACTCGTGGATCGGTCCGCAAGATGCTGCTGTGTCGGCAATTGTGTTCGACTCGCGCAAAGCCGTTGCCGGAACCTTGTTTGTGGCCATGAAAGGTACCAAGGTCGACGGGCATGATTTCCTGCCACAAGTATTGGCGCAAGGCTGCACGGCAATTGTCACCGAACAGGCCATTGAAGCTTCGGCTGATGTGACGCAATTGGTGGTTCCCAACACAGGAAAAGCACTGGGTGAATTGGCACACGCGTTCTACGGTTCGCCGTCCAATGAGTTGATCCTGGTGGGTATTACCGGAACCAATGGAAAAACGACCTGCACTACATTGTTGCACCGTTTATACACGAATTTGGGTTACAAAGTGGGATTGTTGTCAACGGTGGTGAATCTTATCGGAGACGAAGCGGTTCCTGCTACGCATACTACGCCTGATCCGGTGGCATTGAATGCCTTGCTGGCGGATATGGTAGCTCAGGGATGTTCGCATTGCTTCATGGAAGTAAGTTCGCATGCCGTATCGCAAAACCGCATTGCCGGCTTGAATTTCAAAGGAGCTGCGTTTACCAACATCACGCACGATCACCTGGATTACCACGGTACATTCAAGGCTTACATCGAAGCAAAAAAAGGATTCTTCGACGGGTTGGCAAAAGGTGCTTTTGCGCTTACGAATGCCGACGATAAGAACGGAATGGTGATGGTGCAAAACACCAAAGCAACCATTTCTACCTACGCCATGAGAAGTCATGCCGACTATATGGTGAAAGTGCTCGAAAACAGCTTCGGCGGGTTAGTGCTCACCATCAACGGTACCGAAGTGTGGACGCGTTTGATCGGTGATTTTAATGCCTACAACCTCACAACGGTGTTTGGCATTACGCAATTGTTGGGCGAAGACGCTACGGAAGTGCTCACGGTATTGAGTCGCCTTGAATCGGTTGACGGTCGTTTTCAGTTTACCCAAAGTACCGGAGCGGTTACTGCCATTGTCGATTATGCGCACACGCCCGATGCTTTATTGAACGTGTTGAAAACCATTGAAAACATCCGCACGCGCAACGAACAAGTGATCACGGTAGTAGGTTGCGGTGGTGACAGAGATGCCTTGAAACGACCTGAAATGGCGCGCATTGCCTGCGAATTGAGTGATAAAGTGATTCTGACATCAGACAATCCGCGTTCGGAAGATCCGCAAGCCATTTTGGATGAAATGGAAAAAGGAGTAGAGCCGCAATACTTCATGAAAGTACTCACCATTCAAGATCGCGAACAAGCTATTAAAACTGCGGTTGCCCTAGCGCAGCCCAAAGACATTATCCTCGTTGCGGGGAAAGGACATGAAAAATACCAGGAAATCAACGGCGTGAAATACCCGTTCGACGATTTCCAACTAGTGGAAACATACTTTACTAAACTGAATAAATAATGTTAACGTACCTCTTTGATTATCTCGAACAACTGGATTTTCCCGGAGCAGGATTGTTTCAATACATATCCTTCCGTGCGGCCATGGCGTTGATTACCTCGCTCATCGTTTCGATCGTCTTCGGAAAACGACTCATCAACCTCTTGCGTCGCCAACAGATCGGTGAAACCGTGCGCGACTTGGGGCTTGCCGGACAAATTGAAAAATCAGGCACGCCAACCATGGGTGGAATCATTATCCTGAGCGCGATCTTGATCCCGACATTGTTGTTTGCCAAACTGCACAACATCTATGTGATCACCATGATCATTGCTACGGTGTGGCTGGGCGCCATCGGGTTCTTGGATGACTATATCAAAGTCTTCAAGAAAAACAAAGAAGGATTGGCGGGTCGCTTTAAAATCATCGGACAAATCGGTGTGGGATTGATCGTGGGTTGCATTATGTATTTCCACCCCGATGTTCAGGTGCATAAACGTGTGGATACCGATTACAAATTACAAGCGGGCGAAAGTTTTGTAACGCATCAGCATACAAGCGATGAAAGCGACAGCATTCCGGCAAAATGGATCGAAACGCGCGATATGACCACCACCATTCCGTTTATCAACAACAACGAATTCAACTACAATTGGTTGATCGGTGACTTTGATAAATCGTATGGTTGGTTGCTCTTCATTCCATTGGTCATCGTGATCGTAATTGCGGTTTCCAACGGTGCCAACATGACCGACGGACTCGATGGACTGGCAACCGGAACCAGTGCCATTGCGGGGATCGCGCTTGCCATTCTGGCGTATGTGACCTCCAACATTCGTTTCGCGGATTACCTCGATGTGATGTATGTGCCCTACGCCGAAGAACTCGTGATCTTCATTGCCGCCTTCGTGGGAGCATGTATTGGATTCTTGTGGTACAACAGTTATCCGGCGCAAGTATTCATGGGCGATACCGGAAGTTTGGCTTTAGGAGGAATCATCGCCGTATTCGCCATTTCCATTCGTAAGGAATTGTTGATACCGGTGTTGTGTGGAATCTTCCTCATCGAAAACTTATCGGTGATTTTGCAAGTAGGTTATTTCAAATACAGCAAGAAACGAAGTGGCGTCGGTAAGCGGATTTTCCTCATGGCTCCTTTGCACCATCATTACCAGAAAAAAGGCTTGCATGAAGCGAAAATCGTATCACGCTTCTGGATTGTAGCCGTATTGCTGGCAGTAGTAACCATCGTAACCCTGAAACTCCGTTAATGGACTTGAACGCCAAAATAGTAGTGATTTTGGGCGCCGGCGAAAGCGGTGTCGGAGCAGCCATTTTAGCGCAAGCCAAAGGGGCAAAGGTCTTCGTGTCCGATTACGGAACCGTGAAACCGTCGTTTCAGCAAGAACTCAACGAATACCAATTGGAGTGGGAACAAGATACACATTCCATGGATCGCATTCTGGAAGCTGACTTGGTGGTAAAATCGCCGGGTATTCCCGAAAAAACGCCTGTGATGAAAGCTATCCGTGAAAAAGGAATCAAAGTGGTTTCCGAGATCGAATTGGCGGGTTACTTCACCACAGCAAAAAAAGTGTGCATTACAGGTAGCAACGGTAAAACCACTACCACCATGATGATTCATCACTTGCTCACCAAAGCAGGAAAGAATGTCGGATTGGCTGGAAACGTGGGATACAGTTTTGCCAAACAAGTGGCATTGGAAGACAAAGAAATCTATGTATTGGAATTGAGCTCTTTTCAGCTCGACGATATGGAAGATTTCCGCGCAGACATCGCCATTCTCACCAACATTACCCCCGATCATTTGGATCGGTATGAATACAACATGCAATTGTATGTGAACTCAAAATTCCGCATTCTGCAAAACCAGACCGAGGAAGATTTTTTCATCTACAATGCCGATGATGCAATCATCACTGCCGAATTGGAGAAACGCTCCGTGAAAGCACAATTGCTCCCGTTTTCGTTGACCAAAACGGTCGAAAAAGGAGCTTACGTAGAAAACAAACAACTCATCATAAACTATAACAATCAGTTCATTATGTCTATACATGATTTAGCATTAAAGGGTAAACACAACACCCAAAATTCACTAGCTTCAGGGTTAGCCGGTCGCTTGTTGGATATCCGTAAGGATACTGTGCGCGAAAGTCTGTCAGACTTCGTTAACGTGGAACACCGTTTGGAGTTCGTAGCCAAAGTTTGCGGCATCGAGTTCATCAACGATTCCAAAGCTACCAATGTCAATTCAACCTGGTTTGCCTTAGAAAGCATGGAAAACCCAACGGTTTGGATCGTAGGTGGTGTTGACAAAGGAAACGACTACAGCGAATTGACCCAATTGGTCAAAGACAAAGTAAAAGCAATTATCTGCTTGGGGAAAGACAACCACAAGATCATTGAAGCTTTTACAGGTGTCGTAGAAACCATCGTTGAAGCAGGTTCTGCAATGGAAGCCGTAGCTTACGGTTACCGTTTGGCCAAAAAAGAAGAAACGGTATTGTTGTCACCGGCTTGCGCTAGTTTCGATTTGTTCGAAAACTACGAAGATCGTGGTAATCAGTTCAAGCAAGCTGTTCGTTCGCTTTAATCGATTGACATGAATACAAAGTTGCAAACAGGTCAGGCTCAATCCCTGCTCGATGCCCGTCAGGAAGCGCTCAAAGCGGCTGAAAGACAGTCGTTGCGTCCGCTTGGGAAACTCTGGGGCATGGATGTGTTTACATGGTACAACCCGTCGGTAAACGAATTGTCGGCTACCATATCAACCTTCCCGTTTCCGGTGTTTTGGTTGGGCAATACTGCCTTGGTAAAAGAATTGGCTCACGTTGATCCGAAAAGCATGCGCTTATTGGCGTGGTGCGGACAGTACGACAATGCTCAAATCGATTTGCCAGCAGATGTACTCGGACCAATGCCCTTGTTTACCGCTACTGAAAGTGTGGAAGACGCGCTTACGGTATTGCGAAGTGTCAAGCAGAATCGTCACATCCTCTTGTTTACCGTTTCTGGAAATGAATGGAAGACCAAGCTGGCCGATTTTGAAAACTTTGTACAGTTAAATAGTAATAGATGAATGTGAGCGTGCGCATCCTGTCTTTTGACAACTCGCTTTTGAGCGAATTGCAAAACCGTTTTTCGGGAATTTTCCGAGAAAGGATGCGACTATTTTCCATCACCGCGATGCCCTTATTGATGAGTTATGGGCTGATTGTTGATCCCGGTTTTTTTGGAAAAGATAGGCTTGCTTACATACCAGAGCACTATGAATATCATTGGTTCGCTGTGTTTGTAGAAAACTACGGAGTTGCACCTGTGATAGCCATTGCACTGGCACTGCTGACACTGGTTTTCTTCCTCGTTCGATTGGTGATCAGAACAATCAAAAAACGAACTGTTTCTGATAAAATGAGCAAGAACAAATGATACAACTGATACGCACTTACTTGAAAGGTGACCTGGTAATCTGGGTGCTTACGCTGGTGCTGCTAGGGTTTTCCCTGGTCAGTGTGTATAGTTTCGTACCTATCCTTGTAAAAATGGATGGTGGTACGCCCATCAAGTACTTGTTCAAGCATTTCATCTACATTCTTATTGCCATTTTTGCGATGTATTGGGTGCATCGGCGCGATCCGAAGTACCTTTCAAAATATTCCAAAATCATCTTCTATTTAGGGGTGTGTTTGCTGATTTTCACCCTCTTTTTCGGAACAAAAGTGAATGAGGCGGGACGTTGGATCAGAATTCCGTTTGTGGGTTTGACCTTCCAATCTTCCGATTTTGCCAAACTGGCACTGATTATCTACTTGGCGCGCTTACTCGCGAAGAAAAAAGAAGTGTTAAAGTCGTGGAAAGAAGGGTTTTTACCCATTTTGTTACCGATAGTGATTATTTGCGGGTTGATTGTAAAAGACAACTTCTCAACCGCAGCCATTATGTTCATGATCTGTTTTGTCCTGCTCTTTCTGGGGCGTGTGCCTATTGGTAAAATGCTCACTACTGTGTTTGCCGGGGTCGGATTATTCGCCCTCGTAGTAATGGTCCATCTTTCCTTGCCCGATTTAAATATTTTACCGCGTTGGGAAACATGGGTCAATCGTTTTACAAACCAGTACAATAATTCTGCTGACATCGATGTGGCGGGAACCTTGCAAGCTAGCAATTCCAAATTGGCCATCTACAATGGTGGTTTGACCGGTCAGGGAGTGGGCGATGGAAAGCTCAAGGAGTTTATTCCCGAAGCCTATGCCGACTTTTTCTTCGCGAGCTTTGTGGAAGAATTCGGGTTGTTTTCGGCTATTTTATTGGTGCTCGTCTACCTGATTATTTTGTACCGAATCATGCGTATTGCGCTCAAGGCCGACAATCTCTTTGAGACTTACCTATGTCTGGGAATTGGAATTTTGTTGCTCTCGCAGGCGGCTGTAAACATGATGGTGTGTACCGGAATTTTCCCGGTTACCGGACAAAATATGCCTTTCTTAGCCATGGGAGGTTCGGCCATGATCATGGCGTGCGTGGGAATTGGTATTGTGCAGGCTGTGGCTATCAAGCAAGAAAAAGGCAAAGAAGGTGAAACCGAAAACGTATTTGAATAAAAAATTAAACAGGCTTTATAGATGTTGAAAAAGATTATCATATCGGGTGGTGGAACGGGCGGACATATATTTCCCGCCTTGGCCATTGCCAATGAAATCAAGTCGCGCTACCCGCAGGCAGATATTTTGTTTGTAGGTGCCATCGGCAAAATGGAAATGGAACGTGTTCCGGCGGCCGGTTACAAAATTGTGGGATTACCCATCGTTGGTTTGCAACGCAAGTTGACCTTATCCAATTTTGCATTGCCGTTTAAGCTCTTGAAATCGTTGATGAAAGCCAAACGCATTCTCAAAGACTTTCAACCCGAAGTAGTGATCGGGGTTGGTGGTTATGCCAGCGGACCAACACTCAAAATGGCCACTCGTTTGGGAATTCCAACCGTGGTGCAAGAACAAAATTCCTTTCCTGGAAAAACCAATCGCTTGTTGTCGAAAAGCGTTTCGGCCATCTGCACGGCATATGAAGGATTGGAAACTGTATTTCCGGCTGCGAAAATTAAGTTGACCGGAAATCCGGTTCGTCAGGAATTAAAAGAATTGACGCTTTCACGCGAAGAGGCATTTGCTTGTTTTCCGGCATTGGATCCGACAAAAAAAACCGTGTTGGTCATTGGCGGAAGCCTTGGTGCGCGTACGTTGAACGAAAGTGTATTGTTTGTAGCCGATCAGCTGGAAACCGAAAACGTTCAGGTTTTGTGGCAATGTGGTAAATATTACTTCGAAGCCATGAAAACCGAAGTCGACGGCAAGAAAAACATTTTGCTCACCGACTTCATTGCCCGTATGGATGCAGCCTACACACTAGCTGACATCGTGGTGTCGCGCGCAGGTGCGTTGTCGATCTCGGAACTCTGTTTGGTGGGCAAGCCAACTATTTTGGTGCCGTCGCCCAACGTATCCGAAGATCATCAAACCAAAAACGCCATGGCCTTGGTGAAAAACAATGCCGCCATTTTGGTAAAAGATGTGTTAGCGAAAGAAGAAGTAATGAAAGCGGCGTTTGCCGTATTAAACGATAGTGATCAATCTCACGCTTTAGGCGGCGCTATTAAAGCAATGGCAAAACCGAACGCATCAGCCGATATTGTGGATGTGATTGAGGGGTTGGTGAAGAGGTAAAATAGAAAAATTCTCCTTTGCTGGGAGAAACCATCTCCTCCCTTGAGGGAGGGTAGGGAGGGTGGCAGAAGATAAATTATAAGAAAAAATTAAAATGAAACCGGAAACAACAAAGCGACTTTATTTTATCGGCATCGGAGGAATCGGAATGTCGGCACTGGCGCGTTATTTCCATGCCAAAGGATTTACGGTTGCCGGGTACGATAAAACACCGTCACCATTAACCGACGAATTGATTGCCGAAGGAATGGCAGTGCATTTCGAAGATTTGGGAAGTGATGTTCCAGCTGAATTTCAGCAAGTGAAAGGAACCTTGGTGGTTTATACACCGGCTATCCCAAAAGCAATGGGCGAATTGGTGTATTTTCAGCAACACCACGAAGTACTCAAGCGATCGGAAGTATTGGGTTTGATTACGCAATCGAGCAAAGGATTAGGAGTTGCCGGAACGCACGGAAAAACCACGACCAGCACGCTCTTGGCGCATGTGTTACACGAATCGCATGTGAAATGTTCGGCCTTTTTGGGAGGAATTTCCAGCAACTTTCACTCCAATGTGGTCATCGATGTGTCATCGGAATATGCTGTCATCGAAGCCGATGAGTTTGATCGGTCTTTCCTGCGTTTATCGCCTTTCGCCAGCATCATTACGGCTATGGATCCCGATCACTTGGACATTTACGGTACCGAAGCCGAATTCCATGCCGGTTTTCAGGCCTATACCGACAAACATACCGCCGAAGGATTTGTGGTGCAGAAATGGAACCTCAATCTGAAACCTTCTGCAGCGCGCACCATTACCTACGGTGTCAACGCTCCGAAAGCCGATTATAATGCGGTAAACCTGCGTTCAGTCGATGGTCATTTTTACTGCGATATCAAAGGTCCGGGAGTGGATTGGAAAGATGTGGAACTCGGCTTGCCCGGCATTCACAACTGCGAAAATGCGGTGGCAGTTTGTGCCATGTGCATTGAACTGGGGGTTACAAAAGCAGAAATCATTCACGGTTTAAAATCGTTTATGGGTGTCAAACGTCGATTTGATTACCACATTCGCACCGAGGAATTGGTGTACATCGACGACTATGCGCATCATCCCACTGAAATTGCTGCCTTGGTAGATTCGGTGCGGATGCTGTATCCAACCCGTTTTATTACCGGTATTTTTCAACCGCATTTATTTTCCCGTACCCGCGATTTTATGCCCGGATTCATCGACCAACTTTCACGTTTGGATAAGGTGATTCTTATGCCTATTTATCCGGCACGCGAAGAACCGATTGAAGGAGTCACAAGCGATGAAGTGATGAAAGCGCTTACAACCGACTGCCTGTTATTGAATCCGGAGGAAGTAATGGAGTGGAGTAAAACGGTCAAAGAAGGAATTATTCTTACCATTGGTGCCGGTGACATAGATCGTTTGGTTCCACAATTAACCCGCCAATTTAAACTCAATCTTAAATGAAAAATTGGGGACGTATCATCGGTTGGTCGCTGTTTGCGGTGTTGGTTATTACCTTGTTGGTGGTAGCTCGTCGTGTGCAGGAACAAACGGTTGTAGGTAAACCCAATATCGCTATTCGCATCGATGACGAAAATGCGTTTCTCACCGAAAACGAATTGTTGGTACGCTTGAAACGAAAAGGTCTGGTCTTCGACGGTCAACGCATGGAAGAATTGAATACCGGAGCCATCGAAGCATTTATCCGTAAAATGCACGAAGTAGAATCGGTGGAAGTATTTAAACGCATGGCCGGCAATTGGGACATTCGTTTGAAAGTACGCCGACCTTTAGCCCGTATTTTTAATTCCAGCGGGGAAAGTTTCTACGTTGACTCGAAAGGTGCTACCATGGATCCGTCACCCAATTTCACGGCACGTGTACTCATTTTCTCCGGAAACATTTCCGACAAAAGTGATACGTTAACAGTGGATGAAATTTTGGAAAACGATTCCTTGGTTCAATCACGGCAACTCGACGACATTTACCGTTTATCGAAATACATTTCCGAAAACAAATTTTTAAAAGCCCAGATTGCGCAGGTTCACCGCACGCTCGGTGGTGATTTTGTGCTGATTCCACAAGTTGGTAACCACAAAATCATCTTCGGTTCGGCCTACACCAATGCTGAAGTAAAAGAGAAATTGGATAAGTTAATCGTGTTTTACGAAGAAGGACTTCCGTATGAAGGCTGGAGTAAATACGAAACAATCAACCTCAAATTCAAAAATCAGATCGTTTGTAAGAAACGCGTGGTGGAGGAAGAGGATGTTGTTCCTGCAGAATGATTTTTCCAGTAGACGCGCGATTTATCGGTATATAATCACAATCCACACCCATTAAAAATACTTCATATTTGAATCAAAGTGGAGGTTATTTTTTATTGTTTATCACTCTGCAAAGCAGAATAATCTTTGCGTCCTCCGCGCCTCCGCGTTGGTATTATTTCACCGCAATGCTTACGCTAAAGCTACAGCGAAGGCGCAATGGCGCAAAGTGCGCAAAGAGTTGCACTTGTGCAACTTGTGTGATACTAAAATTGCAGACTCACTGATTTGGGTGCGAATAATACATATAACCCGATTTATCACACGTCTAAGGAATTCACACATCTTTTATTTCAACGTAACAGCACGATCATGTTACAGAATTAATTATTCCATTTCAGGATTGTTGTTTTATTAACTTATTAGATTATAACTTTCTGAAAAACAAAATACTAAATCGATTTGTTATTTTTTAAAATCGAGGTGGTAGCCCCTCAAAATGTACCTGTTGACTGATCTACTTTTGTAAGAGAATCAACATATCATGAATTTACTGCTCGCTACTACTACAAGAACTTTATCTGTTCTCTCTTTTTTCGTTGGTCTGACCGCCTGTGTTTTTGGTCAGCAACAAATTGTATTAGAAGATCACCAAATCTATTACACCAACAATGCACTTGTTTACGATAACGGTGGTGCAGCCGGCAATATGGCGAATGCAGCTTTTCAGGCAACCGTTCATGCTCCTTCAGGCTACATCCGCTTGCAATTCAGTTATTTCGACTTGCCAACCGGAAGTAGTTTCCGTATTTTTTATGGGTTGGATACTACATTGTTGGTCGGAGTGTATGATGGCACGTTAAAACCGGCGGATCTGAAAGGAAAAGCATTTACCCTTGTTTATACTCCGGGAGCAAACAATGAAGTTAGAAGAGGTTTTGAAGGGGTAGTAACTACCTATCTTGAAGATGCACATGAAAAAGTGACCATGCCAGAGAGTGATTGCATCAATGCTATACCATTGTGTGGGAATTCTACTGTAAACACTTCTGCCAATCAATATGAGAACACAGGGCAAGTAAATGACGATAACGGTTCGTGTTATTCAGGTACCGGAAATGGTGGATCAGTGTGGTACTCGTTTACACCGCAATCTTCCGGAAACCTTGACTTCTTGATTTCACCAACCGGTTCTACCGATTACGATTATGTGTTGTGGGATATCACCAACGGCTGTGCAAATAAAACGCAAGTTTCCTGTAATTTCTCAGCAACACAAGGTGCTACAGGACTCACTAGCGGTGGTACTACCAATTCGCAAGATGCTTCCGGAACAACCACCAATCAGTTGGAAGCCGTAAACTCAACACATGTTTATGCCTTGTGTATCAACTATTACGGAGGAACCAATAATGGATTTAACCTGACGTTTCACAACTTAGCTTCAACAGTGAATATTGTAGATAATATTCCGCCGACAATTGTGAATGCCTACAGCCCGAACTGTGCTTCAGCCACTACGTTTACCATCAATTTCTCCGAATACATCGATTGCAATACTTTACAAGCTTCCGATTTCAGTATGCCTGGACATACCGTTGCGCTGACTACAACCAACTGTTCGGGTGGAAAAACCAATAGTGTGGTGATTACGATTTCTCCGGCACTTACACCGGGTAATTATTCCCTTACGGTAAACAGTATGGCGGATCTTTGTGGCAATCCACTCAATCAGGTGTTTCCGATCAATACTTTGGTAAATCCTACGCCGAATGCCGGTCCTGACCAAGTGGCCTGTTCTACACCTGGGTTATTTGGTACCACCAATTACGGTTCGGTTACATTGACCGGTTCAGGTGGAGCTTCTTATACATGGAATACCGGACAAACTTCTGCTGCGATTACGGTTTCACCGAGCGCAACTACAACGTATACCTTAACGGCGATCACCGGAAGTTGTGCATTGACCGATCAGGTTACGGTAACCGTTTCTCCTTCGCCAACGCCAAATTTAGGTCCAGATCAAACAGTTTGTGCTGGCTTTCCGGTTACATTGACAGCTTCAGGTGGTGTTTCTTATCAATGGCAATCAACTACTACCACATTCTTCGGTACGCCAACGGGCTGGACCAATATCGCAGGGGCAACGTCTGCTACTTACACCGCTTCTCCGGGAGCAACCATTTATTACCGTGTATTGGTAACCAATGCAGCAGGTTGTACAGGGAATGATTACATCAAAATCACCATCGGTTCGGGTACTTTTGGTATTACTGCTCCACCGTTTGTGTGTCAGGGAAATCCGGTGACATTGACTTTGCCGGCAAGTATGACGCAATATACATGGAACGTTGCCGGAACACCAATCGGGTCGGCGAATACAGCCTTGAATGTTACGCCGGCAACAACTACAACTTATACAGCTGTGAGTACTACGCCCGGTTGTACAGGAAGCGCTAGTGTTACGGTGCCCGTTCATCCGTTATCGACGCTTACAACAACGGCTAATCCTACAACTGCTTGCGCGGGCGTGCCTGTCAACTTGACCTCAAATGCTCCGGCCAATACTGATAACTCATCCACTGAGACGTTTGAAAGTGCCAACAGTTATACGCTGGTGAATGGTGCCAATAACAAATGGTATAGAGGTACGGCTACATTTGCCGCTGGAAGTTATGGTTTGTATATCGGTACGGCTGCAACTGACAATAATTATTCCATTGGCTCCGCGTTTTCACCGAAAGCAGCCACCAACTTTGCATACAAAGATTATACGGTGACCAGTTTCTGTAGTCCAACATTAGCGTTCAAATGGAAATGCAACGGTCAATCGGCTCAGGCTGAATTGACGATCTGGGCGGTTCCAACCAGTTTTACACCGGTTGCCGGAACGCAAATCACCGCTAGTGCGACTAATATCTTATTAGGCGGACCTTATTTCGGTTCTACCGTTTACACTCCGGTAACGGTGAGTATGCTTCCGTTTGCCGGAACGTCCGTGCGCATCGTTTACCAATGGCGAAATACGGGAGCGGCACTGATTTTAGGGCCTGTGGTTGCCAATCCCGCTGCTTCGATTGACGATATTGTTTTCACAGATGTAACAACTTACAACTACAACTGGACCTCAACTCCGGCGGGTTATTCGGCAATTACGGCAAATTCAATTGCCAATCCGACTTCTGCAACTGCCTATTCACTCACCGTAACACGTTGTGACGGCTGTCCGGTAACATCGTCTATTTCGGTTACTAACTGTACGCCGCTTCCAGTTGAATTGACTGAGTTTGGAGGTTCGAACAAGGGAGCTTACAACGATCTACGATGGTCGGTGGCGTCAGAAATCAACAACGATTATTTCACCCTCGAGCGTAGTGAAGATGTTTCTGAATGGAAACAGGCGGCCATTGTGAATGGAGCTGGAACGACCACCGAGGAGCAGTTTTATAGTTATTACGATTTTGAATTTAAAACAGATAAAATCAATTATTACCGCTTGAGTCAAACCGATTTGAATGGTGAACCACGTGTAATTAGTAATGTGGTGAGCATCGATAACCGGATGAACGCGAAAACGGTTGTAAAACGTACGAATGTTCTTGGACAGCTTGTTTCAGAACAGCAAAAAGGCTTGATTATTCTTGTCTATGAAGATGGCTCCATAGAAAAACGCTACCTCGAATAGTCGAGTGCTTTTTAAATGTTCTAATTGGTTGGAAATGTCTTTCAGAAATGGGAGGCATTTTTTTGTGGGTTTTGGTGACAGAGCAAGTGAGTCTATTTCTCGTTCAACAACATCTATTATCCGTCCCGTAGGGACGGAATAGTGTAGCTAAAATGTTCATTATAAATGTTTTTACCCCGTAGGGGTAAGACAAAATCGGCCGGTCTTTTGGATTGTATTCCAAAAAAATAGTCGTATCTTCAACCGAGTTTAATAAGATCAATAGAAGTGATTTTTGTCATTGCCAGAAGAACTAATTCACCCCAATCAAACCACTTCACCGTCAACTTTTTAACAACTATTATTAACAATGCATCATTGAAAAGTATATTTTTTTGATGGAATAGCTGTCGATTTTACAATTATGTTTGTCACTATCCCGTCTTGCGGATATTAAAGACATTGCCGATTGCGGTGATTTTGTCTGAAAGTCTTGCCAATAAAGGGGGAAAAGTAAAGAAGATAATTAATACAAGATATGTCAGGGTCAAAAACAATAGTAGTTGGATTGGACATTGGAACAACCAAAATTGCTTGCTTAGTCGGCACGAAAAATGAACATGGGAAAATTGAAATTATTTCCATGGGCAAAAGTGAGTCGTTGGGTGTGTCGCGTGGTATCGTTTCAAACATCGAAAAAACGGTTCAATCCATCAAGGCTGCAGTTGAAGAAGCCCAGAATCGTGTGGACGCTGATTTGATCATTCGCATCGTGAATGTTGGAATCGCCGGACAACACATCAAGAGTTTGCAGCACCGCGGAATTTACACGCGTAGTTCAACCGAAAACGAGATCAGTCAGAAAGATATTGATGCCTTGATCGAAGACATGTACAAATTGGTAATGCAACCGGGTGAGGAGATCATCCATGTTTTGCCACAGGAATATATTGTCGACAACGAAACCGGAATCTTAGATCCGATCGGTATGTCAGGTCGTCGTTTGGAAGCAAACTTCCACATCATTACCGGACACATCAATGCTGCCATGAACATTAATAAATGTGTTCAGAAAGCAGGTTTGGAAGTGAAGGACATCATTTTGGAGCCAATCGCTTCGGCAGATGCGGTGTTGAATTTTGAAGAAAAAGAAGCCGGAGTGGTATTGGTGGATATTGGTGGTGGTACTACCGATGTGGCTATTTTCCATGAAGGAGTAATTCGTCATACAGCTGTGATTCCTTTCGGAGGAAATGTAATCACAGATGATATCAAGGAAGGATGTACGATTTTACGTCGTCATGCTGAAGCGTTGAAAGTGAAATTCGGATCGGCATTGGCTTCCGAAAGTTTGGAAACTGAAGTAGTATGTATTCCGGGATTGCGCGGTCGTGATGCGAAAGAAATCACACTTCGTAACTTGGCGAGCATTATTCAAGCCCGAATGGAAGAAATCATCGAGCACGTTTACTACGAAATCCGCAACTCGGGTTATGAGAAAAAACTCATTGCAGGAATCGTGGTGACAGGTGGTGGAGCGCAATTGAAACACATTACACAGTTGTTTGAATTCATTACAGGAATGACCACACGAATCGGTTTACCGACCGAGCATTTGGCAAGCACCAATACCATCGATAGTATTGTGAGCCCAATGTACTCAACCGGTATCGGTTTGGTGATGAAAGGATTTGAAGGAGTAGAAACAAATCGCCCGGTAGAAACAAAGACTGGACAGGTGAAAACCCATTCCAACAAATCACGCGGTTCGTTCTTCGATACCATTATTACGAAAAGTAAAAATTGGTTCGCGGAAGACGACTATTGAGAATTATGAATGATAGAATTATCAATTATAAAGTAGAACATCTTGATAATTTATAATTAATAATTAAAAAATAAAGCACAACAATAAAACAAAAGCATATGGAATTCGATTTGCCAAAAGGAAGCACATCTATCATTAAAGTGATTGGTGTTGGAGGTGGAGGAAGCAATGCTGTCAACCACATGTACGACCAAGGAATCAAAGGAGTAGATTTCATCGTTTGCAACACGGATAGACAAGCGTTGGACATTTCTCCCGTTCCGTTAAAAATTCAATTAGGACCGAGTTTGACCGAAGGGCGTGGAGCTGGTTCCATTCCTGAAATCGGGCGTAACGCTGCGGTTGAAAATATTGAGGAAATTCGCGCATTTCTAGGCGACGGCACCAAAATGGTGTTCGTAACTGCCGGAATGGGTGGTGGTACCGGAACCGGTGCTGCTCCTGTAATTGCGCAAATTGCCAAAGAACTAGGTATCCTCACAGTGGGTATTGTTACCGTTCCATTCAGCTTTGAAGGCCGCAAGCGTCGTCAGCAAGCAGAAGAAGGTTTGGAAGCAATGCGCAACAACGTAGATACATTATTGGTGATCAACAACGAGCGTTTGCGTGAAATGGCGGGTAACCTGTCATTGGTAAATGCTTTCTCGAAAGCGGATAACGTATTGACAACGGCTGCCAAAGGAATTGCGGAAGTGATTTCGGTAACCGGAGCAATCAACGTGGATTTCAATGACGTAAACACGGTAATGAAAGACAGCGGTGTTGCTATCATGGGGTCTTCTCAGGCAGAAGGCGAAGATCGTGCATTGGTGGCTGTGAAAGAAGCATTGAATTCACCATTGTTGAACGACAACGATATCAGCGGTGCGAAATACGTGTTGTTGAACATTACGTACGGTGATATAGACGTGACAATGGACGAGATTTCCGAAATCACAGATTACATTCAAGACGAAGCAGGATCTACTGCAGATGTAATCTGGGGTCACGGTTATGATGCTACCTTGGGTGATAAATTGAGTGTTACCTTGATCGCTACTGGTTTTGGTTCACAACCGATCACGGGTTTTGAAAAGGCTCCTGAGCGTACGGTTCGTACCTTGGAAGAAGAGCCTAAAAACGAAATCAAAGCGCCATTGACTTCTCCTACGCAAGTAGTAGATTCAGCGCCTTCAGAAGAGCCGTTTTTGAAAGTGAAAGAAGTGGAAGAACCGGTTGCTGAGCGACCAGTAACGCCAACTCCTGCAGTTGAGCCGCAAACAGGCATCAATTTCGATTGGGATCTTTCTTCGGAAACAACAAAGCCGTTAGAAACACCAACTCAAACAATTGTTCAACCAAGAGAAGAAGACAGCGTAAAACGTTTCTTCTTGGAAGATGAAGTAGAACAAAAAAATAATTTGGAAAACGTTCAAACACGTGTAGCGTTGTCACCTGAAGA
>Ga0302293_10000085_pt1 | contig 55984 bp, 43 predicted proteins | sample III_Fen_N2_2_FD_198758 | JGI IMG/M metagenome (GOLD analysis project Ga0302293, IMG submission 198758) | Peat permafrost microbial communities from Stordalen Mire near Abisko, Sweden - III_Fen_N2_2 | ecosystem: Environmental > Terrestrial > Soil > Wetlands > Permafrost | place: Sweden: Abisko...
CTATCGTTTTGATTTTCAGTCTGTTAATTCAATTAACTGTATGAAACAAGCTGAATTCGGACTTGTATACATGGTTAAAAAGACAGAGAACTTCAAGAAAAACAACACACAAAACAATGATTTCCAATTATTTAAACCAAAATCGGCTTAAAAAATCAATATTGCAATATCACTATGCTTTTGAAAATCAAACAATTAACTAGAACGGAGTAGAATCTCCTTGCGTGAAATCGTCTTCGATATTGTTCATATTACTACCCAACGTGATTGTTCGGGTTGGCATATCGAAGTCACGACTAGCGGTAAGTCCCGCATTGAGCGAAGCCGGATTAAAATCCTGGTTATTTTCAATCACATCTTCGAAGTTTTCGAAACGGGCGTATTGACCTACGAAACGTAAACGCACCGAATCGAGCGCACCATTACGGTGTTTCGCAATGATGACCTCACCCACTCCCTGATTGGAAGAACCGTCTTCATCCTGCATCAATCCGTAATATTCCGGACGGTAAAGGAAACCTACGATATCGGCATCTTGCTCAATCGCTCCCGATTCACGAAGGTCGGAAAGCATTGGACGTTTGTCACCGCCACGTGTTTCAACCGAACGACTCAACTGCGAAAGTGCGATGATCGGTATGTTCAATTCTTTGGCGATTTCTTTGATGGAACGCGAGATGGTTGAAATTTCTTGCTCACGGTTTCCGACTCCTTTTCCACCACCGGCCGACATCAATTGCAAGTAATCAATGATCACCATCTGAATGTCGTACTGCATTTTCAAACGACGGCATTTTGCCCGTAAGTCAAACACCGATAAGCCCGGCGTATCGTCAATGTAGATCGGAGCTGTAGAAAGCTTCGTAATGCGCGTATAGAGTTGTTGAAACTCGTGTTCTTCGAGTTTTCCTTTTCTTAGTTTTTCGGCGCTGATGCGCGATTCGCTTGAAATCAAACGTTTTACCAGCTGAACAGAGGACATCTCCAGCGAGAAAACTGCCACTCCCATATTGAAATCGACAGCAGTATTGCGGGCCATTGATAATACAAAGGCCGTTTTACCCATCGCCGGACGAGCTGCAATTACGATCATATCTGAACGCTGCCAACCTGAAGTCAACTCATCCAGTTTGCGGAAACCGGTAGGAACACCTGATAAACCATCGCTGTTTTTGGCCGCTTGTTCAATTTCATTGATAGCCTCCATCACTACCGATTGCATGGTAGAAATGGATTTTTTCATGTTGTTTTCGGCAATTCCAAACAACTGACCTTCGGCTTTGGTCAACAACTCAAATACGTCTGTTGTTTCCTCATAAGCATCACGCAAGGTTTCCGAACACATGCGAATGATCTCGCGTTGAATGTGTTTTTGCGCAATGATTCGTGCATGGTATTCAACGTGCGCCGAAGAAGCAACGCGTTGTGTCAGCGATGAAATATAAACGGCTCCACCTGCTACTTCCAACTCGCCTTTATCTTTCAGCTTGTGGGTTACGGTAAGCAAGTCAATCGGATTGGATGTTCCGAACAACTCACGAATGGCTCCGTAGATGTATTGGTGTTTCGGATCGTAGAAACTTTCGGTCGACAACATATCAATAGTATCGGTTACCGCGTTTTTCTCCAACATCATGGCTCCTAAAACCGCCTGTTCCAAATCGGTTGCATGTGGCGGAATACGCCCCATATCAGCCGCTAACGGAAGAATGGTGTTTTTAGTTCGTGCGCCTACACGACGCGTATTGTTGCCTGATTGTTGTTCATCCATGGTGCAAAGATACAATATCGAGTATCCAACACAGAACGAAATCTTGTTTTTTAGTTACTAAGATGAAATGAACAGGTTTTGAACAGTTTCAATTTTAGGCTTACTTTTTTATTTTAGTGAACACGCGATTAATCGCGCGACCACCGGAATTTAATTTAAACCTTGTTAGATAGCAATTCCAGATTTAAGCGATTGGATGATTTCACCCATTCTTGTTTCAAAGACGGTTGCTTCTACCGGAACCAATAGTTGTTTGAACAAATCCAACAATTCTTCGGAATGCATAGCTGATTTTTGGGTCGCAAATTCGAAATAAGAAAACTTCACCCACAACACTGCTTTCAGATGCGTTTGATCGGCATTCCACATCAGCATTTCGGCAGTTAATCCACGTTCGGAATAATCAATCAATTTGGTTTCAATAATCACTTCTTCGGCTACCATTGCCGGTTTGAGGTACATGATTTGATTGGAAGCTACCACCCAAGCGCAACCTGTTTTTTTCAAATGGCTAAAAATATCGAGGTTGTAATGTTCGGTCAAATGATCTTCACGGGCATTGAAAAAATAGTCCAAGAATCGACCGTTATTGAGATGATTAAACGGATCGCAATCTTGAAATCGGATTTTTACGCGTGATGTCGGTTTTTTCTCCATGGAATGTTTTGTTAAATACCAATCGGTATGTGGGGGAATAAAAAAATACTACTTCAGTTTCAGTTGTTCAATCATCTCATCGATGACGTTTAAGATATTCTGTAAATAATTCGGATCGTCATTTAGCATGGAAAGGTAAACGCCACCTTCAATCATGGCGTAGATGTTTCCGGCCAACAGAGCGGCATTTGTGTCCCATTTCACTTGATGGTGTTCGATTCCTTTTTCGATGATTCGAATCAGGTTGCCAATCAGTTGCGCGGCAGTTTCTTTGGCAGCTTCGTACAATTGCGGATTCACATGCTGGGCATCAACACCTACATTTAGCAACGGGCAACCGCCACGAACTTTGCTCCACTCAAAATAGGTGCGGTAAAATCCGGTAATGGCATACAACTTATCGATGGCATTGTTGGCGTTTCGAATTCCTTCCGCCATCGGGCTCAATACAAATTCAATGTTCTTGTAAAACGCCTTCAGCGCCAAATCTTCTTTGTTTTTGAAGTTGCAATAGATTGCGCCTTTGGTGAGTTGGGTGATTTCGGTGATGTCCGAAAGACTGGTACCGATGTAGCCTTTTCTGTTGAAAAGCGGTGCTACACGATCCAAAATGTATTCTTCCGTTGTTTGATCTGCCTCTTTCACCGGTATTGATTTTGGACAAAGATACAGCAAATACCGATCGGTATGTGGGTGAATCGATTTTTTATTGAAGACTTTAAATTAGGTCGCGATGAATCGCGACCCCAACTGTAAGTTACATGCAAAAACTGTCGACTTTGATTAATCGCAACCCCAACTGTAAATTACTTACAAAAACTGTAGACTTTGATGAATCGCGACCCCACAGAAAACAAACTAAGAGAACGAATTAAACTACTAATTCCAATCCAACAGGACAGTGGTCTGAACCATGAATTTCATTGTGAATAGTAGCCGATTTCACCTGACCAAGGAACGATTCGCTTACCAAAAAGTAATCGATTCTCCAGCCGATGTTCTTCTCGCGAGCTCCACCGCGGTAACTCCACCAGGAATATTTCACCTCTTCGCCGTTAATCGCTCTAAACGAATCAATCAATCCGGAAGCAAGATAGTTGTCCATTCCATCCATTTCCTCCTGCATGTGTCCAGCCGATTTATTGTAATTGGCTTTCGGACGGGCCAAATCGATAGATCGATGTGCTACATTTAAATCACCACAAACCACTACCGGTTTTTTAGCTTCCAATCCTTTGAGGTATTTCAGAAAATCAGCATCCCATGTTTGACGGTATCCAAGACGCAATAGTTCACTTCCCGAATTGGGCGTGTATACTGTAATGAGGAAAAAGTTGGCGTATTCGGCACAAATTACCCGGCCTTCTTTGTCGTGCTCGGCAATTCCCATATCAAACGTAATGCTGATCGGTTCGGTTTTCGATAAAATTGCCGTTCCGGAATATCCTTTTCGCTCGGCTTCATTGGCATACACGTAAGCGTAACCAAGTGGCGCAACGGTTTCTTTGACTTGTTCAACAGTAGCTTTGGTTTCTTGAAGACAGATCATATCTGCATCCATTTCCTGCATGTCGGTTAGAAATGATTTTCCGGCTATGGCGCGGATGCCGTTTACGTTAAAGGATAGAATTCTCATGGATCATTGATTTGAGGATAAATATACTTAGGAAATTGAAAAATCGGAATTATCAATTGGAGAATTATCAATTATGAAGAAGAGCATTCATTGAACTGATTTAGCATTAATTTTACACCATGAATGGTTTTGACCGGCAAACCTTGCATGATCTGGAATTTGTACAGATTCGCGAATGGTTGACAGCTTATAGTATTGGAGAAACAGCACAGCAACGATTGGCCGATCTTGAGCCGTCGAATGATTTTCCGTTGGTGGAACAAGCATTGCAACGTGTGAATGAGTTTAAAACCATTCGTACAGATGGCGAGTCGTTTCCTTCATTGGATTTTGACGAGTTATTACCTGAAATCAAGTTGCTTCCAATCAAAAATGCCGTATTGCAGCAGGAAGGTTTTGTGCGTATTGTTCGTGCATCTGACCTGGTGAATTCACTACTCCATTTCTTTGACAAACGTTCGCAGGATTTCCCTGAGTTGACGGCACTGTTGGCAAATGTTTATCATACCCGCGAATTGATTGATTCCATCGAAAAGGTATTTGATCGCAAAGGGCAAATCAAAGACGACGCCTCTCCTGAATTGGCACGTATTCGTCAGCAAATAGGTGTTTTGCGCAACCAGATTAATCGCAATTTTGACAAGGAAATGCGAAAATGGCTCAAGGAAGGAATGTTAGGCGAAACCAAGGAAGCTTTTGTGAACGAACGTCGCGTACTCACGGTGATGTCGAGCCACAAGCGTAAAATAGGAGGTTCGGTGGTTGGGTCTTCCAAAACAGGAAGCTTAACGTTTATCGAACCGGCTGTCAATGTGCCGTTGAATAATGAACTGGAACTTTACCTCGACGATGAACGCAAAGAAATTTTCCGCATCCTACAAGAACTGACCCGCGAAATTGCGCATCATTTGCCGTTGATCGAAGCGTATCAGGCACTCTTGACCGAATTGGATTTCATTAACGCCAAAACAAAACTGGCTTTGGAACTCAATGCGGTGTTGCCGGGAATTGCGCGCCATACCCGCATTGAACTCATTGATGCCTTCCACCCTATTTTATGGAAAACCAATAAACTGGCCGGAAAAGCAACGCTTCCTCAGAGTTTGATTTTGGATCAAAACGGAAGAATGCTGGTGATTTCGGGACCGAACGCCGGTGGAAAGTCGATTACATTGAAAACTATCGGTTTGTTGCAGTTGATGCTACAAGCAGGATTGTTGGTTCCGGTTCACGAAAACAGTCAATTGTGCTTTTTTCAGCAGGTACTGACCGATATCGGCGATAATCAATCCATCGAAAATGAGTTGAGTACATATTCGTATCGCCTGAAGCGAATGAAGTATTTCTTGCGCGTTTCCAATAAACGAACCTTGCTGTTGCTGGATGAATTCGGAACAGGTTCGGATCCTGAATTGGGCGGAGCGCTTGCGGAAGTGTTCTTCGAAGAATTGTACAAACGCAAGAGTTATGCGGTCATCACGACACATTACGCCAATATCAAACTCAAAGCCGATCGTTTGCCGCAAGCCGTGAATGGGTGCATGTTGTTCGATACCGAAACGTTGGAACCGATGTACCGGTTTTCAATGGGACAACCCGGAAGTTCATTTACGTTCGAAGTGGCGCAGATGAATGGGATTCCGGTAAACTTAATCGAACAAGCCAAAGGAAAACTGGATGATAGCAAGGTGAATATGGACAAATTGCTCCATGAGTTAAATCGCGAGAAATCGTACCTGGAGCAATTGAACAAGGCACATATAGAAGCACAGGAATTAGCCGAAGCCGCTCGTTTGGATTATATCCAGAAAAAAGAACGTTTCGAAGAGCGTATGCGTGCGCAACAAGACGTCATCGAGAAAAACAACTTGTTCCTCAATTCGGGGAAAAAGATGAAGCAATTCATAGATCGTTATCAAACCAAATCACGCAAAAAAGACATTAACAATCCGCTACTGGAAGACATTCGTAAATACTTGCTGGTTGAAAAATCGAAAATCGAGGAAGCCAAACGGAAAGACGAATTAGTGAAACTAGCCGGCGTTCCTGTGAAAAAACCGAAAAAACAAAAACCGGGTGTAGTTGAAAAAGATCCTTATCAGCGCGATAAGATTGTGTTGGGTTCAACGGTGAAAATGATCGAAACCAAACAATCGGGCACAGTTGAAGAAATAAAAGGACATTTATTGACGGTGGTTTTTGGTTTTATGCGACTGAAGGTAGAGCGGGAGAAATTGATGTGGGTGAAGTAGCCAATCCTTCTGTAGGCCAGTAAAATCAGACTTCTTTGAAAAGTGTAAAATTGTAAAATTTGCCAATTTTAAATGTTTACGCTTTTAAAATTTTAGAATTTTCTCACGGAAATTCCTTCTCGATTTCACCTACAAATTGCCCAATTTACAAATTTGTCAATTTGCCAAATGGGCAATTTGGAAATTTGCAACGTACCTCAGCGAAAAATCGCCTGCTCAAAATACGCTAATCCACCGTCTCAAACAACCGCTTTCTGTGCATGGTTCCCCACGCACTCATTTCAAAAATCACTTTTTCCAAGGTTTTACCATACTCGGTGATTTCGTATTCAACCGTAATCGGTTTTGTATCACATACTTTTCGTTTCACCAATTGATTGATTTCCAATTCCTGTAATTCTTTCGACAACATTTTCGCTCCGATGCCGTCAACCGATCTGATTAAATCCATGAACCGCAATTTGTCTGTCATGAGCAATGTGCTAATTATTTGAATCTTCCACTTACCGGAAAGTAGTTCCAAGGTATCGCGGATTGCGAGCAGATGTTTGGAACACCCCTCTGGTTGATGCGCTACTTTTTTCTCCATCGCTCTCATTACTTTCTCGTAAAATTAACACTTAAACCGCCTATTTCCCTATTAGTTCCCTCGAGGAAACTAGTTTCTAAAAGGAAATCAATAGCAAAAGTAAACCAACTAGCATCTAGTTTTGACAAAAAATTCAAACTCATGAAAAAAGTCAACATTATTTATTGGATCTCAACAGGATTATTTGCAGCCATGATGTGCCTTTCGGCAACCATGCATTTTATTTCACCCGAAATAAAAGTCGACTTCGACAAACTCGGGTTTCAAGACACTTTCCGCATTGAACTCGGTGTAGCCAAACTTTTAGGAGCCTTGGTACTGATTCTTCCTTTCTTCAAAGGTTATATCAAAGAATGGGCCTACGCAGGTTTCGGAATCACCTTGATTTCAGCATTCATTCTTCACTTGAGTGTGGGAGATCCGGTTTCAAAAGCCGTTGCGCCACTTATGTTTTTTGGGATATTGGCACTTTCGCATGTTTATCTCCAAAAGAGAATTAAAAACAGCACTATAGCAACCAACTAAAAAACCTAATTCAACGGCAGGATAAGAGCAGTTTTGTTTTCGTTTGTTATTTTAGAACAAAAAACAACGAATGTTAACGACTGCTCAACTTGCATCTCAAACTACCTACACAGCTCTTTCTTCTTTTTTTGAACGTGCCGGATATTATGGTATGCGATCGATTTTACTACTTTATTTGGTAAGTAACTTCAATAACATGGAAAAAGAAGATGTCACTCTCTTGTATAGTATCTTCATTGCTGCCTATGTTCTTGCTAGACCCATTGGAGGTCTAATTACCGATTTGTTAACCGGAGTCAAATTATCCGCGATCATTGGCTTGTCAACCATGTCTTTGGGCAGTTTTGCATTGGCTTTCGGAAATCTCATAACACCTTTTCCGGGGATGATCCTTTTTATTATCGGAAGCGCCTTATTCGTCCCTGCAAATTTCACACACATGTTGCGCATTTACAGCGATCGTGAGTCTAAAACAGATGGTGCATTATCCATTCAGTATGCATTGATCAATCTCGGATCATTAATCGGACCATTAATAACTGCATTAATCATAGACTTTGATAATTTTCGACCCGGATTTATCTGTTCCGGAATTTTTCTACTGTGTGGGTTGGCATTTACCATTCTCTATAAAGAACAGCCAATAGAAAGTCAACCGAAAAGAAAACCGATTTTCACAAACCGTATGCGTACACTTGCGCTTATCGGAATCATTGTAGGAATTATCGTTTATTGGTTTGCCTATACAGCAACAACCAGTCACTTTCAATTTGCTCTTCGTCCCCCACAATTTGGGTATTGGGGAGAAATCTTACCCATAATAACATTGATTATCTTGGCTAGCATTTTTAGTGTGTTGTGGTTCTTTTTTGATATAAGTTCAACTTGGAAATGGACCTACGGAATATTAATAACAGGTTTAGCCATACTGATCTGCATTTTCTTTGTCACAAACTATAGGCCCTCAATACTTTTATCTTTACTTATCACCATCTTACTGAGTTTAGGAGAACTATTAGTTGCCGCCTATTGGTATTCACTCGTCAAACGTTTTGCCAACCCGAAATTCCTGTGTACCATCATCGGTTGTACACTTGGAATAAGCTCATATTTGGCAGCTTTTTTCTCTGATTTATTCCAAGAAAAGATCCATAATGGATTTCTAGGTTCCTTTTTAGGATGGGCAGGATTGGTTTTGGTAGGAATTGTAAGTTTAATTCTTAGCCTTATTTACAAGAAACAAGATACCCTTGCAGATCATGAGGATTCGTCTTTAGCCGACAACTCGTTGCTTGATCAATAAGAAATCGAATTATTCACCCAGCCTTACCCGAAAACCGGCAGAAGAACTAAACACCATTTTTCGCACATTCACCGGTGGACGGCTATCGTAGAAAAAGTTGTATTCCATCCGAATATCAAGTCGTTTGAGGATATGAAAACCCAAGGTATACTGTCCGGCAATGCGGAAATCACTCAAATCCGACCAAAGCGGTTGAGCGTAAGTTGCCGCGGTAAACGAGAATCCTTTTTTACTTTCAATGAACCACGAAAGGTAATTGCTCCAACGTAAGCCTTGATTGATCACGCCATCGGACTGCAATTCTTCGTATTCGTAAAAAGTGGAGGTACCCACAAAGCAGCGAATCTTGTTGGTATCCAAAAATTTCCAGCGAATTCCGGTTCCGACCAACGAACGTATTCTCTGATTCAGCAACTGATTGTATTGTACCTGGGTATACGATTCCCATTTCCAAGGACTGTTAAACAAACGATACGCATACCGAAAATGCGACATTCCTGAATTGGCATACACCTGACTTTTTCCACCGGCATATACCAAATCGGAAAGCAAGAGGTAATAATGCTTGCGGGTTTTGTATTGCACTTTCGGTCTGAAATTGGCCGAATAAAAGAGTTTATCATTTTGAACAGCTGAAAATCCGGCATCCAAACTACCACTCCAACCGGCAGTGTCATCGTAAATACGTTTATTTTCAATGTTTACCACTTGCGTCAGACCATTGGTCGAATAACCAAACACCAGTAAAAAAAGAAAAATAGGTGCTTTCATGGAGATCATTTTGGCGCTACACGATAGAGAAAATAGGCAATGATACCAAACATTACATTCGGAATCCAAACAGCGGCGGCAGGCGGAAAACCAACCTTTATCGCTGCAACCGTTGTCACTTTCATGGCAAAAATGTACACGAACACAAACACCAAACCGATGGCAATGTTGATTCCGATTCCTCCGCGTTTTTTTCTACTGGAAACAGAAACACCGATCAACGTGAGCACATAAGTGGCAAACGGATAAGATGTTCGCTGGTGCAATTCAATCTCGAAGGTAGGAACCATGGGATTTCCTTTTTTCTTTTCCTTTTCAATGAATTGCGTTAATTCCGTATAAGTCATGGCTTCGGCAATGTTCTCACGTTGCGCCAGTTCATCAATTCGAAATTGAAACGTCGTATCTTTAAAATGACCTTCTACAATGGAGTCGTTCACAAATTTTAATTCCTTTTCGCCGATTTCATTCACCACTTCTGTAGGCGGAGTCACAATTCGAATGTAATAATCGGTCAGTTGCCATCGTTTGGAACCCGGAAATCCTTTGGCCGAACGTGCTCTGAAAAAGCGAATTTGCTCTCCATTATCGTTGAATTTCTGAATTTCCAAGTCATTCACTTGTTTGGCTTCGTCGATAAACGTGGTGAAGTGCACAAACTCATTTCCCGGAAATTCAGCCTGGTAATTTTCGATCGACAAACGATCGCGGTAATACCGTTCTTCAAAATCAAGGCGCACTTTATTAGACCGCGGAATCACAAAATGATTGAGTGCAAACGACATAATCGTCAAGATTGTTGCACCAATCATATAAGGTCGCAAAATGCGGATGAAGGGCCTGCCACTGTTGAGCATTGGGATGATCTCGGTTTCCTGCGCCATTTTTGCCGTAAACCAAATCACCGAAATAAAAACGATCAGCGACGAAAACGTATTCCCGTAATAAACCAGAAAGTTGAGGTAATAATCGGTGATAATTGCCGACATCGGGGCTTCATTATTAATGAAATCCGATAACCGTTCTGCCAGATCAAAAACCATAGCAAGCAACATAATCACACCCATCATAAAGAAGAAGGTTGTGAGAAACTTGCGAATGATGTATCGATCTAAAATTTTGAGCATCAGCCTGTTTTCCGGTTATATTCTGCGTCCGAGTTTTTGAACTTGTTCGTCTTTCCAAGTGCGGAAAGTTCCGTCTAAGATACGACGTCGGGCCTCTTTTACCAACGCTAAATAAAAGGCTAAATTATGAATCGTCGCTATTTGTATGGCTAAATTCTCTTTGGCTTTCACCAAATGGTGCAAATAAGCCTTTGTATACACCTGATCAACGTAAGCTGTTCCGGCCGAATCGAGCGGTGAAAAATCCATCTTCCACTTTTCGTTTTTGATGTTGATTGTGCCTTCCCATGTAAATAACATTCCATGACGGGCATTGCGTGAAGGCATCACACAATCAAACATGTCTACGCCCAATGCTATAGCTTCCAGTATATTCACCGGTGTTCCCACTCCCATCAGGTAACGTGGTTTTTCGGTCGGTAAAATGGAACACACCAAATCGGTCATGCTGTACAAATCTTCATCGGGTTCACCAACTGACAAACCACCAATCGCATTTCCGACAGCTCCTTGTTCGGCAATAAATTCAGCAGATTGTTTTCGTAAATCAGGATAAACACTTCCTTGCACAATTGGAAACAAGGCTTGATTGTGTCCGTATTTAGGTTCTGTTTTATCCATTTGAGCAATACAACGCTTCAACCAACGATGCGTCATGTGCATGGAACGTTGTGCGTAGTCGTAATCGCACGGATAAGGTGTACATTCATCAAAAGCCATTATGATGTCAGCACCAATGGTTCGTTGAATGTCAATCGCATATTCAGGCGAAAAGAAATGATAACTTCCGTTGATGTGCGACTGAAAACGAACACCTTCTTCGGTGATTTTGCGCGAACCTGCTAGGGAATACACCTGATAACCGCCACTATCGGTCAAAATCGGACGCTCCCACCCCATGAATTGATGCAATCCTCCGGCTGCTTCCATCACTTCCATTCCAGGTCGCATGTACAAATGGTAAGTGTTTCCGAGAATGATCTGCGCATTGACATCGTCCCGCAATTCTTGTTGGTGCACACCTTTCACGGTACCTTGTGTACCAACCGGCATAAAAATGGGGGTTTCAATTGTCCCGTGATCCGTATGGAGCATTCCTGCTCGTGCTTTTGACTGTGGATCAGTGTGCTTTAGCTCAAAGTGCATAAATGTGTTGAAAAATAAACGATGCAAAGATAAGTGGATTTCAGAAAGCACCCCATCTTTGTAACCTTAGAAGCATTTTTCATGAAGATTATACCGGAATTACAGGACCCGTTTGCCTTTTACACCTTTTGGATATTCGCCGGGGTTGTTTTTCTGCAGCTACTTTACGTTAGTTTATTCTTTGGGAGACTGGCTTTTAAGCGCATCAAAACACCCAATCCGAGTTTACCACCGCTATCGGTTGTGATTGCCGCCCGCAATGAATCGGATAATTTATTTGAAAATCTCCCGAAAATTCTGGCGCAAGATTACCCGCAATTTGAGGTCGTGGTAGTAAATCATCAATCCATCGACGATTCCCGTCACTTGCTAAGTGCTTTGCAACGTGAATACAAAAACTTGGTGGTGATGGAATTGGAGAAAAGCAGACACCTGTTGGCCAGTAAAAAACTACCACTTACGCTCGGAATCAAAAAAGCACAACACGAGCATTTAGTGCTTACAGACGCGGATTGCAGTCCGGCAAGTGATCAATGGTTGCGCCGCATGGCTGAACAATTCTCCGAGAAAAAAGAAATTGTTTTGGGTTACGGTCCTTACAAAACAGAACCCGGATTCCTGAATAAAATCATTCGTTTCGACACCACAATGATTGCCGTGCATTATTTCAGCATGGCGCTCATGCGCGCTCCGTATATGGGTGTTGGTCGCAATATGGCCTATACCAAAAGCGTATTTAATTCAACCCACGGGTTTAAATCGCACTACGCAGTTTCTTCCGGCGACGATGATTTATTCATTCAAGAAGCAGCCAAAAAACGCAACTATACCATTCAGTTAGCATCCGAAAGCTACATGTTCAGCGATGCCAAATCCACATGGGAAACATTCGTGTTACAGAAGGCTCGCCACTACAGCACTTCGCCCCGTTACAAGGTTTTCAAGAAGTTGTTGTTAGGAATCTACCCCTTCACCATGTTATTACTAGTGCTTTCCTTTGTTATTTTGATGCTTCAACCGGAATGGAGACTACATGCGGGAATTGGTTTTGGACTGGTTTTTGTAATTAAGTGGTGGTTATTGGGGAAATGTTTTCAGCGACTTAAATCGACAGGATTCATTGCTCTACTGCCATTTTTAGACTTATTGTATGTACTCGTCACTCCGTTTTTTTATTATTCAACGCTTCAAAAAGGATCTTCGAAATGGAAGTAGGTGAGCATTTATCCGATAAAGCAAAAGTTGACCTTGTGTTGGTTGATGCTGCTCGTAATGGCGATCAGGCTGCTTTTGCCTCGCTCATGGAGCGTTATCGGGAATCGATCTACTTCATGATGATGAAGATGGTGCGTAACTCTGACGACGCCGACGACTTGACAATTGAAGCTTTCGGAAAAGCGTTTAGCAGATTAGACCAATACTCACCTAGCTTTGCTTTCAGTACGTGGTTATTTAAAATCGCTTCGAATAATTGCATCGATTTTATTCGTAAAAAACGCATCAAGTTGACATCGATGGACACTGGTTACACCAATGAAGACGGTGAAAGCATTCGCATTGATGCCAAATCTCAAACCCGCGATCCCGAAGAAACGATCATTCACAACCAGAAAGTGAAACACATGCGTAATCTGGTAAGCAAGTTAAAACCACGCTACCGTGAGCTGATCGAAAAACGTTATTTTGAAGAATTGAGTTACGAAGAAATTGCCGAAGAATTAAACCTTCCGCTCGGAACCGTAAAAGCTCAGTTGTTTCGCGCACGTGACTTCTTGGCACAGATGATGGAGCAAACGAAAGACGCCATTTAGGATGCTTGATGTTTTGAAGTTGGATTTTTAATGAGGCTTTCCTAAGCTTTTGAATCCTTGAAACAAAGCTTGAATTAATTAAACCGCTATTAACTCTCAAAACTACCCAAATGAATACTATCAAACACCGCGTCTGCCTTTGGCGTGATCCGGAATTTTACATCTTCTGAGATAACATTGAGTACAGATGATATGCTTTACTTCTTCGGAAGTCCTTAATTCAACATCAAAAATCAAGCATCAAACATCTCTTAATACTCCTCCCCTACATAAAACCCATCCACCAAGCTCTTGTATTTTTCAAGGATAATTTTGCGTTTGAGTTTCAAAGTCGGTGTTAATTCTCCTGTTTCGATAGCGAATTCATGCGGTAATAAGGCAAATCGTTTGATTTTCTCCCAGCTTCCGTAAAGTTCATTGTATTTATCGACTTCTTTCTGTAGTAAGTTCACCACTTCCGCAGTGCATAATAACTCAGCGTAAGGAAGTTCTGCATTTACATTGTTAGCTTTCGCCCAATCAATCACAGCGGTTTTGGCAGGAACGATCAATGCTCCGGGGAATTTTTGACTTTCACCCACCACAATCATTTGTTCAATGAAGCGCGATTCTTTGAATTTATTTTCCATCGCTTGTGGCACAATGTACTTACCGCCCGATGTTTTAAAGATTTCTTTTTTACGATCCGTAATTTTCAAGAACAATTCATCTACCCAAGTTCCGATGTCTCCTGTATGGAACCATCCTTGTGGATCGATCACTTCTGCCGTTTGTTCGGGAAGATTGTAGTAGCCCATCATCACATTCGGACCTTTCACTAAGATTTCTCCGTCTTCAGCCAATTTTACTTTCACACCTTCAATCAACGGACCAACCGTTCCGATGCGAATACCGCGTTTGAGACAGTTCACCGAAATCACCGGCGAAGTTTCCGTAAGCCCGTAACCTTCTAAGATATTGATGCCTGCAGCTAAGAAAATTTGTGCCAATCTTGGTTGTAAGGCAGCACTACCTGAAGCGACAGCTCTTACTCGACCTCCGAGCGCTTCTTTCCACTTCGAGAAAATCAATTTACGTGCAATCGCCAATTTCAACTTATACCAAGCCGATTTACCTTTTACATCGTATTGTTCGGCAACGCGAATAGCCCAGAAAAACAACATTCGTTTGATGCCTTTCAACTCATAACCCTTGGCCATGATACGATCAAAGACTTTTTCCAACAAACGCGGAACGGCTGTAAATACTTCAGGCTTCACTTCTCGGATATTTTCACCGATCGTATCCATTGATTCCGCAAAATGGATGGATGAACCTTGATAAATATAGAGGTAGTGCAACATGCGCTCATAAACATGGCAAGCTGGCAAGAACGTCAATACATTCGAATGCTGATCAGCGGGAATGGTAAATGAACAAGACAATACATTTGAAATCAAATTATTGTGAGACAGCATCACTCCTTTCGGATTACCTGTAGTTCCCGAAGTATAAATAATAGTGGCCAAATCTTCATTTCTGACATTGGCTTTGAGCGCCGTGATTTGCGAGTTTGAAATATGTTCGCCTCCCGCAAGTATAGTTTCGTAAAACGGCAACTCATTTACCTCATCAAAGCAATATAACGTTTCCAAAGACGGGATTTGTTCGCGAATTTCCCAAATCTTGTGATAGAGCTCTTTATTACCCACAAAACCGAATCGAATTCCGGCGTCATTGAAGATGTGTTTATAGTCGGCAGCAGATATATTCGGATAAACCGGAACGACTACTCCTCCTATTTGAAGGATTGCAATATCCATCATATTCCATTCCACCCTGTTGGGCGAAACAATCGCGACTTTTTGCCCCGGAGTCACCCCCAACGCTACCAACCCGCGTGATAAAGCATTTACATGCCCTAAAAAAGATTGTGTTGACATAGGAATCCACTCACCATCTTTCTTAGTTACAAACATGCCTTTATTGGGGAACGCACTTAACTGATGATAAGGAATATCGAATAACCGCTTCACTTGATTCATATCCGTCTCTATAGTCCTCACAATATATGTATTAAAAATTAGCCAAAGATGTCGAAATATTCATTGAAAAGCGGGATTTGTTTTTTTACTTCATAACAATCATCTGCACCGATGTATTTTTATGCTGTGGGAAAATAGTTTTCTAAAATGCGATCAAGCGCAAGTCGGTCAACTAGTTGGAAAGTTATAAACGATTTTGGTTTGCGTTTGATCGTCTAACGATTTTTGGTTTGTTAAAAAGGTTCGTTTGCCGACGAGCCTTTTTTATTTTTAGTCACAGCTGTCAAAAAATCACTCCGACGAATACCGTTCTCTTCCGCGGATAAATACCTTAAACGCATAATTCGATTCAAACTCCGTACGGATGCGAAACGGAAAAGCCAGAATGACAAACGTTGCCTCTTTTCCTTTCTCCAAAGTTCCTATACGTGATTCCTGAAAACTTGCGTATGCTGGCCAAATGGTCATTCCGCGCAGACATTCATCTTCGGTAAGCGCTTCTTCGGGTAAAAAACCGCCAATCGGGTCGCCATCGGCATTGGTACGGTTCACTGCTGCTTGAATGGTCAAATACGGATTGGTCAATTCGACAGGGAAATCAGTTCCCAAAGCCAGCATTCCTGTTTGATTGAGCAATGTCTTATAAGCATACGCTCCTTTCAATCGGTCGGCGCCCAATCGTTGCTGTGCCCAACGCTGGTCACTCACCGCGTGTGTCGGTTGCACAGACGGAAAGGCTCCGGTTGTGGCAAACAATTCAAAATCTTTCGGATCTATTACCTGAGCGTGTTCTATACGCCAGCGATGATCGGCATTGCGTTCGCGTATCTGCACCAATAAGTCCAACACCAAGCGATTGGTAGAATCACCGATAGCATGAATGTTTACTTGATAACCAATCGATTCTGCTATGAAGGCAATGCGCTGCAGATCTTCGGGAGAAGTGGTCAACAGTCCATGCGAGTGCACGTCGTCGGTATACGGCTGTTTTAACAACGCTCCATGCGAACCAAGTGCACCGTCCCCCATCACTTTAAACGATCGAACAATGAGGTTTTTGTGTTTGATCTTTCCGCTTTTCTTAGCAAACGCAATGTTTTCTTCGGTTGGATAAAGCATCACATACAGGTCTAAATGCAGTTTGTTCTGATCAACCATGCGCTTTAGCAACTGATAATCTTTTTGTTCAACTCCCGCTTCGTGCACACCGGTAATACCGTATTGCAACAATTCGCCCTGCACGTTTTGTAGGCTGGCAACCAAGTCTTTTTTAGGGAAATCAGGAAAACGCTTCGACACCAATTCAATCGCATTGTCGAGTAACAATCCGGTGCATTTACCTTCTGCGTTAAGGGCAATGCTTCCTCCTTCCACTTTCGTTTCGGGTGTAATTCCGGCCAAATCCAATGCTTTCTGGTTCACCAAAGCTGCATGTCCGTCGATTCGGTGCAACAATACCGGAATTTTCGGAAACAATTCATTCAAGCGTTCATTGGTCGGAAGCACATCTGTTCCCCACAACGATTGATCCCAACCGCGACCGATAATAAAACCGGAAGGATGCGCCTGGCTGTATTTTTCAACCCGAACTACCAATTCGTTAAACGATTTACAGCCAACCAAATCAACCGATAACAATTGTCGGGCATAACTCATCATGTGTCCGTGCGAATCGGTCAATCCGGGGAAAACATCTTTTTTACCTGCATCTATGTATTCGTCGGCGCTGTATTTATTCAGGATTTGCCGTTCAGGACCAACTTCCACTATTTTGCCGTCTTTGATGGCCATGGCTTCCTCAATGGAATTTTCTTCGTCCATGGTATGAATGCGCGCATTGTGCACAACCAAATCAACCGATTTTCCTTTCATGCAGGAAAACAAGCTCAGTGCCAATAAGAGTGGTAAGCAAAATTTCATATCACAAATTTTTATTGAAAACGGTAGAACTTGCCTGAGCTGTGGGCATAATTACCAAATCGCTAATGGTCACATGAGGCGGGCAATTGCACACATAAAAAATAGCATCGGCGATATCTTGTGCTTTTAATGGTTCAAATCCTTTATATACGCTGTTTGCCGTTTCTTCATCACCTTTAAAGCGTACGATGGAAAATTCCGTTTCGGCAGCTCCGGGCGCGATGTTACTCACTTTGATTCCGAAATTCACCAAATCCAGGCGCATGGAACGCGAAAGCGCATCTACGGCATGTTTGGTAGCGCAATAGACATTTCCACCGGCATACACTTCCTTTCCGGCAATGCTTGCCAAATTCACAATGTGTCCGGAACCGTTGGCTTTTAACAGTGGAATAACGGCTTTCGAAACGTAAAGCAAACCTTTAATATTGGTATCGATCATGCGCTCCCAATCGTCGGTAACGGCTTCGTCTAGCGGACCGCGACCAACCGCTAATCCTGCATTGTTGACCAATACACTTAAATCGCGAACAATAGATGCATCCAGCGAATTGATCGCAGCAATCACTTCAGCTTCATTCCGCACATCAAAATGCAAGATTTCAACCCGGTTGGAAGCCGTTTTCAATTGTTGCTGTAGTTTTTCCAGGCGATCAATTCTTCGACCGGTTAATACCAAATCCCATCCTTCATTGGCAAAACGAATTGCCGTAGCTTCACCGAATCCGGCTGTAGCACCTGTTATGAGGATAACTTTTCCCATGTTTCTGTTGGTTTATTTTTTCTAAAAAGTAATGCTGCTGATACAAAAATAGCCAGGTAGGCAGGAATTCGGTAGCGGACCATTGCACCGAGTACAGGAGTTATCCATCCGATTAACAGCAACAAACAAATCGCAAAAAAGAGCAATGAAGCCACTTGCAATTTGGTGTTTTTGCTGGCCGATTTCCAGAAACTGAATGCATAAAGCACCCAACCGAATAACACAATTGTTTCTACCACGGCGAAGTACTTCAACCAACCGCCCGGATCACCAAAAAAAGGTCTAAAAGCAGCATTTGCCAATGCTTCAGGAATATTTTTCAGCAACTGAGACGACGATGAATTGATCGATGTGACCGGAATGTAACTCTCGCAACCGTTTGACCGAAAGTACTTGAACCATGCTTTTTTATTCGGACGGAGATAGACATCTTTAAACGGAAGCGCTTTTCCAAGAGTCACTTTTTTCGCTTGGAGCGGTCGCGTTAAAAACACGGAATCTTTTTCGGTGATAGTCAGGCACTGAAACTGATCCGGTCGAAAGAAATAAAAACAGGTATCGGCATAAGCATGAATTCCGCCTTTACCGATATTGATGAAATCAAACTGTTTGCGTGTCAGGTAAAACACTCCTTTTTCGCGTTGAACGGGAAAGAGCGCCAAAGCTCCGATAACCACAACAAACAGTACGGTAAACGTTAACCAGATGCGTTTTTTAAATACTCTCACTGTCAGCACATATAATAAAATAGCCGGCAGCAGGCATAAGAGTACATAAGGTTTAAACGCAATCAACAATACGATTCCGAGTACCCATCGCCAAACGCGACTTCCACTACTCAATTCACCGAACCATGCTCTAATCACCAAACACAAGCCCAGGATCATTAACGGTTCTTTGATCATGCTCCCTGTCCAAAAAACCAGACTCGGAAACAAAATCAACGCATACCAAAACAGGCGTTTCGGGAAGGAAATAACCGTTGAAAAGGTCAAGTATAATTCACGAAAACCCAATAACGACAAAAATCCGAATACAACAATGTGCAGGTAAATATTGCCGTTTGACAAGAAATAGAGTACGCTGTTTACACGGATAACGTTTTTGGAATCATTGATCAACGTAAGATCGCCCCCGTTCCAATGCGTGGTAGCGCTGAGGTAATGATCAATCATTGATTGGGTTTCCATTCCGGTTAAAAACCGTAAATAATCCACGAACGATTCATGTGCTACTTGGTTCAATAACGCGCTTTCGTGCATGAAGGCTTTCGGATCGGCTGTTAATGTTCCTGAACCGTAGTACTGTGAATAGACTACTAAAAATAGTCCACCAGCTGCCAATTTGATAACCCAAGCAAGCAATAGATCATACTTCAACAAGCCGTCGGTTGTGCGCTTCCAAAGGAACCAAGAGCCTAGCAATAAAAGTAGAAATATGATCATTGTGCTCCGAAAGTAAGCACTATTTCAGAAACACAGATCGATTTAGGGAAGTTTAATCGATCAGTATTTACAACCAATCGGTAAAAAGAACAAGTACCATTTTACAAGATCACGCTTCCTCTTTTGATCATTTGTTCACGCTTTTTTGCCGTTACATGAAGTCATAAAAAAAGCAGGTTCATCTATCCGACGAACCTGCTTTTCACGATTAGTTCAATTAATCCTTGAGTACTCGCAATGACTTCTGTTCGCCATCCATCATAAAGCGGAGGATGTAAACACCTTTCAGTTCGTTTGACAGATCAATGGATGCTCCGTTATCTGACACGTGAATTTCAGCAGAAACATGCTGACCTAACAACGTGTAAACACTGACTTCTGATAGCTTTCCTTCGGCTTTTAATTGCATCAATCCTGTTGTTGGATTTGGATAAGCCTCCACGCCACTGTTTAGGCTTAAACCGGCTGATTTTGCAGTTCCAATCATCGGATTATCTATCGGAGCCAATTCACAGCCCTGACAAGTAACATAACACGATTCAATAAAGGTATTCGCCATTGGTGCTACCGCGAATGACTTAATGAAGGATAAAATTGCCGGATTATCGCGCTGTGTGAACTGAATAGCATAGTAATCAAACACACAAGAAACCGACGCAATTGAATTAGGATTATCACAGCCATTATCTCCCAAATCTGACGTTTTCAATAAATGATAGTTATTGGGCACACCATTGTTTTGAGCCGCTGTGAAAATATTCATTCCGATGCCGGTATTAATATAGGTATCATAAATGGCTCCTCCCCAATTACTCGGATTGGTAGTTGCGTAATACGTTCCTTGTATAAAAGCGAGGGTTGTTTGGTCAAAAAAGTAGTGCACATAGCCCGGCGTGGCAGTATTGTAAAACGGTGCTGAGCCCGACATCAACACTCTGTTTCCGGCAGTGTTTCTCACTTGTTGAATTTCAGGATTCATATATGCCGCTCCTGATGAATAATGCGCTTGTAAGGATACATTCAACGTAAGCGGATCAATTTTAGCTAGCCATAGCGGACCGTTTCCGTCAGCTCCAACAATAGAAATAGACGAAAGAATTAACGCTTTACCGGGCATTACCCACGTTCCGGCCGAACGGGCAGATGAGCACGTACTCGAATATTTATACAAGCGCGAAGCAACGTAGTTTCCGTTTAAATCGAGTTTCAACAGCGTCGGACCACGGTCCAACATTGAACTCAAATCAACACTAATGGCGCTCGCAAACAGATTCGTTCCCTGAAGGATGATATTACTTCCAAAATCATCTCGAGACACGTTTTCGTAGCGGTAATTCCATAAAACGGCAGGAGTAGCCGTTGACACGTCAATTTTGGTGACTCCCAAATCGGTTTGATTGTTCACTGCATCATAGCAATTACTCAATACATACACATTCGTCCCGCCATCATGAACAAAATCTACCGCTGCCATATCCAGCGTTCCGGCAGCATTACCGATTTGACGCACAAATGCCAACGCATTGGTCGCCGCATCCAGCTTTACCAAACAAAACCGATTCAAACTGCCAACGGTAATGTTGAACAACGCATAATAATCGGTGCCTTGTGTTCGAACGCGGACCGGGGAAAAAACCAATCCTGATTTAGACATGTACACCACATCAACCAGCGCGCCGGTACCGGAATTGTATTTGGTCACAATCATTCCACCATTTGAGGCAGTGTGATAGGAATAGACTTTGTTGGTACCATCGAAATGAATATCAACCGGATCTTGATAATCTTTACCAACCGTAGCGCTGCTATGATCTTGTTGAAAATAGGGCAATTGTGCAAACGCTTGCAACGAAATGCTCATCAGAGCGAATAGTGTTACTTTTTTCATAATGAATAGTTTAAGGTCATTAAATATACACTTTTTTTTCATTCGAAAACGTTTTTTCCTATTTCTAAAAACAGGTATTTATACCTATTTCTACCATTGAATATTTCCATAGGTTTGTCTTAAACCGAAAAAAATACTTCACTGATGAAAAAAAACGTACTCTATTTATGCCTTTTATTAGGCGGAACGATTGCCCTGCTAGCTAATTGCGGTGGCGAGGAAAGTTCAACAACGGATGTAACACTTGAAGATACAGGAACTGTTGCAGCCGACACCCATTGCGTTACCGCTCCAGCGAGTTGGTTTAACGGACCTACAACAGCCGCTCCGAGCGATTACGGACCGTTTTCCGATACTGCTATCACTACCGATTGTGATTTCCATCGCTGGTCGTGGCAAAAATTCTTGTCGCTTACCCGATCAGACAACGGAAGAGCTCCTTTCGAAGATTTGGTGCAAGTGGATAATGATTTAAACAAACTGGGGAGTCAGCTAAACCTGATTGATAGTAGTCAAGCCGGTTCTGTTGGTACACTTTACGATAAAAACAACCGTGCCGTTCATTACTCTATCTACTTGAACGAGAAAATGTATGCATTCCAGAAAAGGATGCTTCCTGTTTTCAAAAAGAACTTGGATAGTTTGGCAGCAACAGGTTTAGATACGATGAATTATCCTGTAGGATGTATCGAAATCAAAGCTTCTTGGGTGCTTATTTCAGGAATTCCAAAAGGAAAAATCAATGATTATTACATCAGTGACGCAAAACTAAATGGTAAAACGGTTCAGGTAGCTCTAATCGGAATGCACATTGTTGGACGAGTTGACAAGCATCCGGAACTGGTATGGGCAACCTTTGAACATGAAGATTTAGCACCTGATTATGATTGGAACAATAAAGACACCAATCAGGTATTGAGTAAGAAAGACTTCGTGTTCTACGACGCAAATACCTCAGCTAACAATTGTCCGATGAACAATGGCAAAACAAGCCCGGTAGGATTTACCAACATCTTTAATTACTATAACTTGGGAATGCCGGAAAGCTATAACAACAGCGCCGTTCCTTCTTCAAGAGATTTGAGCAATAATGCCAATATTGTTGCCCTGAACAAAAGTGTTAAGGCACAATTGAGCAACGATACAGGACCTTGGGATATGTATTTCTACAAAGGTTCTATTTGGTTAAACGATCCGGATAATTCCAATTTCCAACCGGGCGATGACAACATTGGAAGCTTGACCAATACTTCGTTGCGCGGATCTAGAGCAATTGGTAATATAACGATGGAAACCTTCGTTCAAAATCAAAGCTCTAAAAGCATCAACAGCGGTTCTATGAATTGCTTCGATTGTCATGGCACTTCTGACTTTAAGAATAAGGCAAACGGCCAGCCGGCAGCATACAATCTAGCCCTGAGTCACTTGTTCATGAACGCACTTTCCAATTATGGTCTTAAAAAACCAATCAAATCGGAATAAACGAAAATCCACTTCACGCATATAATAAGAGAGGCTGTTTAACGAATTAGACAGCCTCTTGTTTTTATCCCAATCGATCTTTTCGCACTTGCAACAACGCTTCCGATTCGTTATTGTGTTCGGCTAGCGTCCAATCATCCGTATTCACTGTTTCGATCCAATTATTATTGGCAGTTTTGCGAAAGACTTGCGCACCTAGACCATAAATGCTACCAAGTCCTTGCTCTAAGTCACTGACCGTCATTTCCGGTTTGATTTCCCAATCACCTTCCGCATGACCCGATCTGCATTCACCGATTGTGATCGTTGGATCCAGTTTAAACTTCAACCCCGAAGCAGTCCCCGGTTTGTGCAGTTTCGAGAAAAATTCAATTTTCAAATACGGAAACTGAGCACCAAATGCTTCCTGAAGCGATTTCAGTGTCTTATCGTCGTTTATAATAAGTGTCATGGCGTTTACTCGTGAATGGTTAATAATGGTAATCCGGCATGGAATGCCATTTGTTTGGTATTCGGTTCATGAAACAAACGCTCCAACAAGGTGTGATTTCGAGGCATCATCACCACTAAATCCGCTTTACGGTTATCAGCAAAGGCAGTGATTCCTTCCACAATATTTTCGCTCTCAATCTGGTGAAAAGTATGGGCCACATTTGCCAACGCATGATCCAAATGAACTCCGGCAATTGCTTCATCAATAGAAGGTATGGAATGTTGGTGAGGAGTGACATTCAAAATCAAGACATGTGCTTTGAACAAATCGGCCAATTTTATAAATGGCTCCAATTGATCATTCAAGTGTTGAACGCGCGCATAATCGCATGCAAAAACAATTTTCGTGATCGGCTGAAAAACAACATCTTTATCCACCACGATTACCGGACAAGTTGATTGATGAATTATTTTGGTGACAGCACTTCCAAACAATCGTTCATCAAGATAACTCGTGCCTTTCATGCCCATCACCAATAAATCAACCCGATGGTCTTTCGTGTATTGTTCTATTTCCTCTACCGGACCTCCTTTAACAGTGATCATCTCAATGGTGATTTCCTTTCCGTAAGTCGAATGAATTTCAGCTTTTAAGTGCTTCAACGTGTTTTTGTAAGTCACTTCCAAATCACTTGCAGATGGCATCATGAATGTTACATCCGTTACTAAATCCGGGACATAAAATGCATGAAGCAATACTAATTTGGCGCGTGTCTTTTTTGCTAATTGCGCTGCATAATGAACAGCACTAGTGGCACTTTCGGAAAAATCCGTCGGCACCAAAATTGTTTTGAATAAAGGTTCCATAATCGTATGTGTGTTATTTATTTGTTGTGAATGAAAGCGATTGAACGTCATTCGTTCAATTCAGGGTAACGTCTTGGATCAACTGGAATTCCCATTTTTGTGAAGTTACTCCCACACTAATTGATATCCTATGAGGAAAGACATTGAAACACAGGAGAATAATCCGTATCTTTTAAGTGAACTTGCTCGACAAAAGGGAATGAACACGTCATTCATCCCCTTTCGGTTGATTCTCGGCAGACACGCAAACGCGCTTCTAAACTATTGGAAACACCGAGAACCGCTATCGAACAAATAACACGCTTTGTTCCCAATAGTTATTTTCTTATATCGGAATGATCAGCATTGGGGCATTTCCGTGAAACGCCATTCGCTTGGTCTCTGAACCCACCATCAGATTGTGCAAAAACGTATGTTCGTGCGGCACCATGGTGAGTAGATCAATGTTGTATTTATCAATGAATTCATTCAACCCGTGTACCACATCATTGTCTTGGTATTGATGAAATGTGTGGCTAACTCCTTCGAGCGCATGATCCAATGCTACTCCCACAACTGCTTGATCCGGTGTGGGAACTTCTAACGGATTATCGGCAATATGCAGAATGTAAATATGTGCATCCAACAAATTCACCAACGATTTAAAAGGTGCAAACACTTTTTCTGGATGCTGAATAGCTAAGTAATCACACGCAAGTGCAATCTGTTTGATCTCTTTGTAGGGCGTTTCTGTTCCTACAGCTAACACCATACAAGGAGTTGAGCGCATCACTGCAACGGTAACACTACCAAATAAATGTTCGTTGATAAAACCAGCACCTTGCATTCCCATCACGATCAAATCTGCAAAACATTCAATGGCAAAACGTCTGATTTCTTCTTTTGCGAATCCCTGACGAAACACATAAGAAACCTTCGATTCATCACCCAAACGCCGTGATACGTCTCTCTTTACTAGTTCCATTTCTTCGCGCACACCTTTTTCCACTTCTTCAATTGAAGGCATCACTACCGAAACATCGGTAACTACCGTGGCAATGTAATACGAATGAAATAAAACGATTTTAGCATTTGCTTTTTTAGCGATTCCAACCGCGTGTTCGATCGCGTTTGATCCCTTGTCGGATAGATCCGTGGGGACCAGAATTGTTTGAATGATTGCTTCCATAATGACGTGTATTTGTTAAACCAAAGTTCGTTCTATGGCATTGCGTAAGGTATGATATCCATCAGTCAAAATCGTGATTTTTATCATAAAATGGGTTTTATTAACCTATCTTTTGAATTTGATTTCCAAACAAATAAGCTTGCTGAAATCACTTACAAGCAAACAAAGTGCATTGTAGTCGTTTCCCCTATAAATCACGAATAATTATCCATTAAGAGAGCGTGTCCGTTGCGCCTCCTGATGAAGCTTCAGCGTAAGTATTAGGCGCGTAAAAAAATTTGTGTCAGCCTGAGGCTGATGGGAGAGACAACATCTTGGCAAACTTTCATTCATAAAAAAAAACCGGATTGTTCAAAAAACAGGAAAACTCGGCCAACTAGGTTGAAGGGAATAATTAACTTTGCGACAAACATTTTTTACCGATGAGTAGCACACTTCAACAAGTAGCAACAGTAGAACAAGCAGTAGAACTAGGTTTACGTACCGATGAATTTGAAATGATTCAGGAGATTTTAGGTCGCACACCAAACTTTACCGAAACAGCCGTTTATTCCGTAATGTGGTCTGAACACTGTTCGTATAAAAATTCTATTTTCTGGTTGAAACAATTACCGAAAGACGGTCCGCACATGTTGGTGAAAGCCGGTGAAGAAAATGCCGGTTTGGTTGATTTGGGCGACGGAATCGGTTGTGTTTTCAAAATCGAATCGCACAATCACCCTAGTGCGTTGGAGCCTTACCAAGGTGCAGCAACAGGTGTTGGAGGTATCAACCGCGATATTTTCACCATGGGTGCTCGTCCGGTAGCACAATTGAATTCATTGCGTTTCGGCGACATCAAAGAAGACCGCACAAAGTGGTTGGTAAAAGGTGTTGTGAAAGGAATCGGTGATTACGGAAATGCGTTCGGTATTCCGATTGTTGGCGGCGAAGTGTTTTTCGATAAATCGTACAATCAAAATCCGTTGGTAAATGCATTCTCTGCAGGTATTATCGATACGAAAAAAGTAATTTCAGCAAAAGCGAAAGGTCCCGGAAATCCGGTTTACATCGTTGGTTCAGCCACTGGTAAAGACGGAATTGCAGGTGCCGCTTTTGCATCAAAAGATATCACGGAAGAATCTGCGAAGGATTTGCCATCGGTTCAGGTAGGTGATCCGTTCATGGAAAAATTATTATTGGAAGCTACCATGGAATTGTCCATGACCGACGCAATTGTTGGTATGCAAGACATGGGTGCAGCAGGAATTACCTGTTCAACATGTGAAATGAGCGCCGGTGGTGGTGTAGGAATGGAAATTCACCTCGATCGCGTTCCGACACGTCAAGACAATATGTTGCCTTACGAAATCTTACTTTCCGAATCGCAAGAACGTATGTTGGTGGTGATTCAAAAAGGAAAAGAAGATGTGGTAAAAGGCATTTTCGATAAGTGGGATTTACATGCTGAGGAAATCGGAACAGTGACTGACGACGGTCGTGTTCGCTACTACATGAACGGTGAATTGGTAGGTGATGTACCTGCAGAATCATTAGTATTAGGTGGTGGAGCTCCGCAATACCAACGCGAATATTCAGAACCTGCTTATTACCAAGAATACAAAAAATTCAACATCGATAGCGTAAAACAACCGGACGACTTGAAAAAGGTTGCTTTCCACTTGTTGAGCCAACCGAACATCGCTTCAAAACGTTGGGTTTACGAACAATACGATTCAATGGTCGGAACAAAAACCATGTCGACCAACCGTCCTACAGATGCAGGTATTGTGCATTTAAAAGGAACAGAAAAAGCGTTGGCGATGACTGTAGATTGCAACTCGCGCTACGTGAATGCAGATCCTGAAGTTGGAACTGCTATTGCCGTTTCGGAAGCAGCTCGTAACATTGTTGTTTCGGGTGGTATTCCAAGCGCAATTACCAACTGTTTGAACTTTGGAAATCCGTACAATCCAGAATCTTACTGGCAATTTGTAGGTGCAATCAAAGGTATGTCGAAAGCGTGCTTGAAGTTTGAAACACCGGTAACAGGCGGAAACGTTTCGTTCTACAACCAATCAAACATCGGCGGAAAAGAAATTCCGGTATTCCCTACTCCAACCATCGGTATGATCGGTGTGATTCCTGACAAAACAAAAATCATGTCGCTCGATTTCAAACAAAAAGGCGATTTGATCTTTATTCTTGGTGACACTGTTAACGATATTTCATCATCCGAATACTTGGTTACATATCACGGAATTGAGGCTTCTCCGGCTCCACATTTCGACTTGGAAAAAGAATTCATCTTGCAAGAGGCCGTAAAAGGACTCATCAGCATGGAATTGATCAATGCCGCTCACGATTGCGCCGATGGCGGATTGTTTGTTTCATTGGTGGAAATGTCGATGCCTCGCGGTCTTGGATTTGACATCGTTACCGATTCGGAAGTGCGTGAAGATGCGTTCTTGTTTGGTGAAGCGCAAAGCCGTGTTGTGGTAAGTGTTTCGGAAGAAACCGAAGAAGAATTCATCGAGTTCATGATGGGTAGTGGTGTAAACTACACGTTACTCGGACACGTTACCAAAGGAAAAATGATGGTCGATGACGAGCATTTCGGATTTATCTCTGAAGCGAAAGACATCTTCGATAACGCCTTGGGTCAACTGATCGAAGGTTAATTTCCTTAAGATGGAATTGATCGAACGTTATTTCCCCGATTTAACGGAACTACAACATGCGCGGTTTTCGCAACTGAAACCGCTCTACGAAGAGTGGAACGCGCAAATCAATGTCATTTCCCGCAAGGATATGGATGATTTCTATGAGCGGCACGTATTGCATTCTCTGGGAATTGCCAAAATAATGCTATTTGCTCCGGGTTCATCCGTACTTGATATCGGAACCGGTGGTGGTTTTCCGGGCATTCCACTCGCGATTTTGTTTCCCGAAGTGCAATTCCATTTGGTTGATTCAATTGGAAAGAAGATCAAAGTGGTGAACGAAGTTGCTCAGGCATTGGGATTAACCAACGTTCGTGCAACACATGCGCGCGCCGAAGACATCAAGGAACAATTTGATTTCATTGTAAGTCGTGCCGTTACTGCCATGCCTGCCTTTTTACCATGGACGAAAGGCAAATTCTTGAAACAACACAACAATCCGCTCAAAAACGGCATTTTGTACCTCAAAGGCGGCGATTTGACAGAAGAACTGGCTCCGGTAAAACAAAAGCTGAAACTTCACTCCTTGAGCCAATTCTTCTCGGAAGAGTTTTTTGAAACCAAAGCGGTGGTGTATGTGGATATGAGCAAGTAGGCATTTTAGTCTTATATTCGCTCATAGTACCTACGTATTCAACCATGAAAAAACACCTATTTTTCTCCTACTTCGGTTTTTTGAAAACACTTATTGTTGTTCTGCTTGTTACCGTCATTTTGCAATCGTGTGATATGGGTAAGTATTATTTCAGAATGCATCCCGGAGGAAAAAATCATCCATCACCGAAAATCGCTCATCATGAATTCACTTCACTTTCACCGAGTGTTTCGGAAGAAAAAGTACCTCTAAGAATTGACAGTGATTCTCTTTTTGAAGATTTGCAATTTGAATCTGTATCAACCGAAACAAATGAAGACAATTTCGAACAGACGGTTAACCAAAACAACACCGTTAACATTCAGTCAAAACCAACAAACGGAACCAACAAACATCCTTCACATGAACAGGTGAAAAGTAAGCGCCAAAAAACATCTTCAAGTTTATCCTCTTGGCAAGAAATAGTACTCATTATTTGCGGGGCTGTCATGCTTATAGTATTAGGTATCGCGATTGCCACGTTTCTAGTTTCCTGGATTTTCGCTCCAATCATGCTCGCTCTAAAAATCGCTTTATGGACATTCTGCGGACTCACACTAGTCCCTATAATTATAGCCATTGCCCTCCTGTGCTCCTGAACAGAATAGTATCTTTTATTTTTACCAGATGAAACCAACAATTTTAGCCATTTCCGGCAGCACACGCAGTCATTCCAGTAACGGAATCATCCTTCGTTCTGTTGAAGCACAATTCAGCGATCAGGCAACGTTTGATCTCTTTGAAGTCATTGATGCTTTACCACATTTTAATCCGGAATTGGAAGGGGAAGCTTTGCCTGCTCCGGTTGCTGATTTTTACCGACGGATCGAACAAGCCGATGCCGTGCTCATTTGTACACCTGAATACGTCTTCAGTATGCCGGGAGCACTCAAAAATGCATTGGAATGGACTGTTGCAACAACACTTCTTTCACATAAACCGATCGCGTTTATCGTAGCTTCGAGTTCAGGTGCCAAAACAATGGAGTCGCTGGATTTGGTATTGGAAACCCTGAAACAAGAACCGCTCCCCGACTCACATAAACTACTGATTCAAGGTGTAGGAAGCAAAATCCTTCCAGACCGACAAACAGCAGAACCGGTCACAAATGAAGCGATCAAAAATTTAGTTAAAGCATTGCTGAAAGACTGTGTGCCTATTGGTTAAATCGAGTGAAAACCGTAACATTGTTGTTGATTCCGCATTAATGTAGCCAATGGCAAACCAAGAATTAATCGAACAACACAACCTAAAGCAATCATTCGTGTTTCACGTTAAAATGTGGGCACTTACAATGAAACGGAGTCTTTTCAATTCTTTTTCAGGACCCAAAAAACAATACCGCGGAAACGCACTGAATAACGCTCCTGTAATAGCAGCTTCGCATACGGAGTTATGGAACCACAATGACAACGCGCAAAACTGGATTCTCACTGCCGGAAAAATAGAAAACTTACGCATAGCTGTTCGGTTTATAAACGGACTTGAAGTGCCTGCAAATAATGTTTTTAGCTTTTGGAAACACCTCGGAAACCCCAATTGGGGAAAACGATATGTGATTGGTCGTGAAATTAGAGAAGGCTGCATTATCCCCACAAAAGCAGGCGGTTTATGTCAGCTGTCGAATGCCTTGTACGATGCCGCCCTCAATGCTCATTTCGAAATCATCGAACGACACAAACACACCAAAGTCGTGGCTGGTTCGCTCGCTGAACAAAACCGCGATGCAACGGTAAAATGGAATTACATCGACTTGCGTTTCAAATCGGAATACGCTTTCAGAATCGAAGCTCATTTATCCGACACCGAATTGATTGTGCAATTCAAAAGCCTAGGCAAAGCGGTTGAAAATAGCGATAACTCCTTTGTTTCACAGCCAATAGCGGCAATCAACGATTGTTTTTCGTGCGGAAATACCACTTGTTTCAAGCATCCCACCGGAAAAGAAGTAGAAGAACGCAGTGAAACTACGGCTTATTTATTAGACGAAGCATGGCCGGAATTTGATACGTACATTGCTGAAAATGCGCAATCCAACGACTACTTTGCGCTTTCGGTTCACAATAGCCGACTCTTGAAATCGGCTCGCTATCGCTGGAAAAGCGGTTCCAATAGATCTGTCAAAGAAACTAATTTTGCAGCCTTAAAGCGATCCGTTCAACTACGCCTAGCGGCTAAACGCAAACAAAATCCATTTCAGGCAGCCTTAAAAGCCGATGATCTTCTTGCCAGAAAATTGGTTCAGTCTATTCCGGTAGATTGCACACACATTGTTGTTTCACAAAACTTGCTTCCTGCAGCATGGCAATGGGGTGTTTTTGGCGGTCGCACCTTTGATGTGCTCATGACGCGCTTACCCATGGAAACCCTGCACAAGCAATTGGATGAAGCGCACCTCCAGCATCCGGAAAGCACAACACTCAGCGATTTCAGAGCTCCCGAAACATTGGTGAATCAGGAACAATCTGCCCTCCGTCAAGCGCGAAAGATCATTACACCTCATCGGGCAATTGCAGCGGTCTTTACCAATAAAACGATTCTACTCGAATGGCAATCTCCAACAACTGAACTGAAAAAAGCGCATGGAACGGAAATTTTGTTCCCTGCTTCGGCTTTGGGCAGAAAAGGCGCCTATGCAATGAAACAACTGGCCCAAGAAATGAATATTTCAGTTTCGGTTTTGGGCAAAGCTACCGAACGCAACGGATTTTGGGAAACCGTTCCAATCAACCCTTTTCGTGGTTTGGAACATGTCGGATTAATCGTTTATCCTACAACGATCGAACATCAACCTCGTTTATTACTCAAGGCAATAGCAATGGGCATTCCCATTATCACCACTCCTGCAGCAGGATTACCAGAAAGTGAGTTAGTAACCATTGTACCTATCAATGATTATGAAGCACTGAAAACTGCTTTCGTATCTCGAATAAAGGAGGTACAATAAATCCGTATCTTTCTTCCTAAAATGTGCTATTTTTCTACCTCGATGAAACAATGGCACATTTTTACAACTTTGCTTTGAAATCGATTCGCATTTTTGCACAAAAAAAACACGTATGAAAAGAACCGTTTTATCCTTCGCGCTAATTACGCTCCTTACAGCTTGTGAGTCAGAACAACCGAAAACAGACGTTCCAACTCCTGAACCGACTCACGAAATCCACCGCCAAGCTGCTTGGTTATTAGGTCGCTGGGAAAACAATTCCGACCAAGGAAATTTATCTGAAATCTGGAAAAAACAAAACGATTCATTGTATCACGGAGCATCTTATTTTGTGATTGCTGGAGACACCGTTTTCAGCGAAAGCATAGAATTGTTTGAAAAAGACGGTGAAGTCAATTACGTTGTTTCAGGTGTTGAAGGCAATGAAGATCCTGTTCCGTTTAAATTAAAGTCATCCAACGAATCCAGGTTAGTTTTCGAAAATCCGCAACACGATTTCCCGCAAACCATCACCTATACCCACAAAGGCGATTCGGTTATTGCCGTTATTTCGGGAAAACAAAACGGTAAACCGAAAAAAGAATATTTCAGAATGAAAAAAATCAATTGATGTTGTTGTTGTTGTTGTAGGCTCGGGACGCATCCCGAGCCCATTTTAACCAAAAATTGTGTTTGGTTAAAATGTTGATGTGGTTCGCGATCAGCCTAAGGCTGACACGAACCCACAATGAAAAACAACAACAATCAAAACAATTCAAGTTGTCATCAAAAAATCATCCAAACAAAAAATCCCTGATCAACCAAAGGCGGATCAGGGATTTTTCAAAAGTTTATCTATCTCTTAATCTTCTATTCTGTATTTCTTGAAAAAAGCATCCCAATCCCACAAGAAATTGCCGACAATTAAATCCATACGCTTCAAGAAAAGCGGATTAGGTGCCTGCATTCTGCGGAAATATTCATCCTGATAATCGTTGAGGTTGTATTTATGAAATACCGCTTTCGACATTGCGTACACCATGTTTTTCGACGGGTGATTGATCCGCAACATGAATTTTTGATAATCACGCACTGTCTCTTCGGCCTCAGCAGCAGAAACCTGCATCATTTTACCCAACTTGGCAAAAATCAGTTGTTCCACACGCACAGCTTGTTCCACTTCGAACGTACTTTCCAAGCACGAAAGATTGGCTACCATTACAACCATCGAAAACTGACCGTTTTTCTCTTCTTGGATGTTGGGAGATGTAATGAATGCAGGATCCTCGTTGATCAATTGAGCAACTTCTCCAAAACCATTCTCTACCATCTCCAGAATTCCATTCATGAAAACGTTAGCTAACTGATTGTCTGATAATTTCTTTTTCAATAATGATCCTAGCATAGGTTTACTTGCAATATCGTTCTTACAAAGATAGATGCAATTGTACCAGTCAATTAGCTCTGTATTATTGAAATGTTAACGAAGTTATCAACAGCTTCAAAAATTCCGATTTACGCTTTTCCAGTGATTTCGTTCCAAGATCCTTTTGTAACGAATTGAACGATGCGCCATTTGAAATGTATACATTTGAACAACTGCATCTCTTGTTATGAAACTGCCGATAACCGTTTATGGAATTCTCGCCTTTGCGCTGACTACAGTGGTTGTTTGCGGTTGCTCCAATCCTTCCAATTCCGAAAAGCTTCAAAAACATCAAGTTATTGATATAAAAACGGTTAAAGTCGAAAAGATCCTCGGCAATAAAGTCGTAGATGCAACACTTGAAAATCCTACAATTGTGAAAGTGGCTTTTTCGGTAAGTGGAAAGTTGGAAAAAGGTGAATTGATCCTGGAAGAAGGTTCTCTTTTCAAAAAAGGACAACTCTTATACCAAATCAACAATCGCGAAGCATTTGCGGCCTTGAATCGGGTGAAAACGGAATTGGCAACCAAGTTGGTGCAGTTGCTTCCCGAAATCGAAACACAATTCCCGACCGAAAAAAACAAATGGGTGCGGTTTATGGAGGAATTGAAACCGCAATACCTTGTTCCCGCACTTCCCCAATTCAAAACGTCAAAAGAACGGTACTTATTCACCGAAAAAGGTTGTCTGACCGATTATTACCGCTTGCAGGAAATGGAGGTCAATATGGCTAATTACTTCTTCATTGCCCCGTTTGACGGATCAGTGATTTCCATTACCGAACAACCAGAGAATCAAATTAAAACCGGTAAAACCATTGCGCGCATTGCTAAAAAGGAATCACTCAGAATCAAAACTAAAATCTGGGAGAAATGGTTACGCGATTTTCAAAGGCCCATAGTTTGTAATATTCAGGGCGATACTATAGGAAATGCCATTTATAAAACATCTACTCACCTATCGTATGACACACCGGAAAAAATGCTTTGTCGGTTTGATTTGGAATTGTTCCGCAACCGACCTGTTTTTCATGGAATGAAAGTTAAACTAGTAAGCAAAACTCATGAAGAACTAAGAACTACAATCCCCCTAAGTGCGCTGAATGATGAATCAGTTCAAGTATTCAGTAATGGGAAATTAACTGAAAAACCAATTCAAATCGTTGAACGCTATCAAGATGTTGCAATAGTCAAGGGACTGAATTCAGCCGAAAAAATAGCCGTCAAATTTCAACTTTCCGTTGATCCCAAAACAATATACACCGCCCGTTAATGATCTAAATTACACAACTCAAACCTGTAATTGCTATCAATTCGCTCGTAGGTGCCTTCCAATTGCTGAGTCAATAAATCAATCAATTCCAACCCGAAACCTTCACTGTCTTCTGGTTTAGACTTCCAGCTTCCGGTATCACCGAATTCCAGCGACAGCCGATTATCCCCCAATTCTTTGATCCGAATAACAATTGCTCCTTTTTCATCTCCATCAAAAGCGTGTTTCAACGAATTGGTCATTAATTCATTGATCAATAATCCAAGCGGAACTACGGTTTGTAAGCCAATGCGTTTCACATCCGATTGAAAAGAAAAGGTTCTTTCAGCATGATTTCTTCCAAAAGAAGTCAAAATCTCACTCGTTAAATCGCGCAGATAGCCCTCAAAGTCAATGGTCGACAATTCCTTTTCCTGATACAATTTCTGGTGAATGAGCGACATACTCATAATGCGATTCATTGCTTCTGAAAAGTGACGTTTGGTTTCTTTCGATTTCACTTCTTCACTGTGCATACGCAGTAAACTCACAATAATTTGCAAGTTGTTTTTTACGCGATGATGGATTTCTTTCACCAAGGTGGCATTTTCTTCATTCTTTTTCAGAATCACCTGATTTTGTTCTCCCAATTCCTGATTCGCCAGTATCAACTGCTTTTCAGCATAGGTTTGGAATAGCAAATATTGGTGTAAAAGATAACCGATCATAAACAATCCGAGCGCAATTTCTACCAGCACACCAATCGACTCAACCATAGACGCAGGGCGGTTAATCGGTGTGGTTCCATTAAAAAAAAAGGTCAAATGCGTGAGCACGGACAAACTGTTTATCACAAGAAAAAACAATCCCACTCTACGATTCAACCCGATAAACGAAAAGATAATGATCGAAACAACCCAGATTAGTTCGGCAATGTGAATGGTATCTGTTTCCGTGAAAAATGAAACGGCAATCAATGACGAACCACCGATGGAATAGGACCAAAAAAGGTGTTCATATCGTTTGGTTTTGTAGAGATAAATCAATCCTCCAGCGGCAATCAATAATGCAATAAAGTAAATGACAAAGGCAATTGGGTGAATGGTAATCAATGAAAACGACAGCAACGCAAAAACCAATGAAAAAATCAGCGACAAGCGCCAAGTAAGCAGGTACTTTCCACGATCGGTATATTCCGTAAAAAAAGAGGTGTCAGGGCTGAAGAATCGCATAATAAGCAGCTTGCATTGCAGTAGTAGATAATGAATAATCTAAATTACACAATTCAAGATGATAAACGCTATCGAAATGCTCAAACTTTCAACTTAGTTGAGTGTTTAATAATCCTATGATCTCAAGTCAGACTCTGAGACGAAGTACCAATCAAATTTCTTGAATAAAAATACACAAGGAGAAACCGGTGTACAGCTACTTTTCTAACCTTGAATAACGAAAAAAAAGCGAGATTTACAAATCGAATGATCTTATTTTCGCTTGCAGAAATAATTGTCGTTAAACTCAAACGGAGTAATGTGCATAACCACCGTATCGCCTTTGTAAAATAACGGATAGTTTTGTTCCTTTTTATTGAACATCACATACTTGTACTCTTCAAGAATGGGCAGTTTAATATTGGAAAACTCATATTTATCCAACTTTTTGCCGTTTTTATACACGAACATTTCGCTTTTTCGGGTAATCTTCAACGTATACTTATCCGGAACTGCGGTCGGTTCTATTTTCGTACCGTTATCAAACGCACAAATAAAATCGTATTCACCGATCAAAAACGCCAAATCTCCTGAAATAACTTGGTCGCGCTGAAAAGAGGCACCCATAAAAACCAAACCGATTAACGCGATCATGCGTACTGGGTTCATCCATTTTTTTGTCTTCATTACTCGTGCGTTTTAAATACGTTTCGAATCAAAAATACCTTTGTCAATCGAAAGAAACAAGAGCACTTTTCAAAAACGGTTCACTTAAGGTGTAAACGGCTCGCTTGGTTGAGTAATCATAACCAAAGGTATCCTTAGCAGTTTACTGACAAAAATGATCCATCCTTCGTTTGTCGGAATGGAGCATCAATAGCACTGACCAAGCAATATTTCTACCAAATCCGTGTCACTTCTTTACCTACAATTACGTTTTACGTATATTTGATACTCAAACTTACTTGGTGAGAAATTCGTGGTTGCATTGTTTCCTGTTACTGATAGTACCCTTTTTTGGGTTCGGGCAGGATATTCACTGGTCTCACCTCAACCGCCAACCACTCTATCAAAATCCGGGAAACACCGGTTTATTTGTAGGCGACATTCGCATTACGGCTAATTACAAAGATCAATGGCGACAAGTGAGCGTTCCCTTTTCAACCTTCGCAATAGCTGGTGATGCCAAATGGAAAGCCAAAGATTTGAGTGGCGGATTGTTGCTGTTCTACGACCAAGTGGGTGACGGAAAATTCAAAACCATCGAGCTACAGGGATCTGTTGCTAAACAATTGAAATTGAGTTCCGATTCCATACATTGTCTTTCGGTGGGTTTGCAATTTGGGATGAATCACCGGCAGGTGAATATGAATCAGTTTTACTTCGACAATCAATTCAACGGAATCAACTTCGATCCTACTCTTCCAACTCAAGAAACGTTCGCCAACGATGCCCGCACCAATGTTTCCGTAGCAACGGGAGCGGTTTATTCATGGAACAGATCGGCCAACGAACGATTAACAGCCGGAATTGCCGGTTTTAATCTGAATAGACCCAATCAGGGATTTTACGGACAAAAAATTCTCCGCGATCGACGACTTAGTGTATTCGCCATTTACGAACGTCCGATCAATGCCGATTGGGCCGTTTTACCCGGGTTTTCGTTTAACCTTCAGGGCAAATACCGCGAATTGTTGCTTGGCGGACAAGGACGTTACACCTTGATCAATCGTCTGGGAACGTACCGGGCTGTCGACGGTGGAATTTGGTTCCGAAACCGCGATGCCATTATCGTGCGCGCAGGCGTTGCCATTCAAAACTGGTCGGTAGCGCTGAGTTACGACACCAATATTTCCAAACTTACACCCGCAAGTAATCTTCGTGGCGGATTGGAATTATCAGCGCATTACATCATTACACGGTTCAAACCGAAAAACACCATTCACCGCGTATGTCCAGACTATATCTGATCGGTTTGTTTTCCTTGCTTGCGTGGACTGGTTCTGCACAAAACGAATTGGGGAAATACCTCGAATTCGCCGATCAGCAATACCAAAAAGGCGATTACATCTACGCGTTGACCTATTACGAAAAAGCACTCGATATCGATTCCAATTCGGTGAGTACTCTCTGGAAATATGCCGAAACACTTCGTGCGTACAAAGATTACCGCAGAGCTGCTTTTTACTACGAAAAAGTCTACAACAAAGAAGAAGCGGCTATTTATCCGTACAGCCTGTTGTATTGGGCGCTAATGGAAAAACAAAACGGCAATTATGCCAAAGCGATTGAACTGTTTAAACGCGCCAAAAAGAAATACGCCAAAGACAAAAAAGACTATACGTACCTGAAAACCAAACGCGAACTAGAATCGTGTCTCTGGGCGCAATCGGCGTTGAAAGATACGTTTGAGATCAATGCCTTGACTCTTCCGGAAGGATTAAACACCGTCAACTCCGAGTTCGGTCACGGTTTTGTTGATTCGTTGTTTCTTTTTTCTTCACTTCGAGCCGATTCGGTGGGTGGAAATCAGGAAATCTACGATCCATCTTACACGAATCAGTTGTATACCTTTCCCATTCACGATTCTACTTCGGTTTCCTTGCAAGCTGCGCGCATTCAAGCACTTTCACAAACCGGATTTCACACAGGAAACGGCACCTTCAGCCTCGATGGAAAACGCTTTTATTTCAGTCAATGTACCGGCGATGAAATGCAGTTTAACTGTCACATAGCCGTATCGCGTTACAGCAATGGAAAATGGTCGAAACCTGAATTACTTGGCGAAATCATCAATGAACCGGGAGCCAATACCACCATGCCTTCCATTGCCTTATTCGAGAAAGAGGAAACCTTGTTTTTTGCTTCCAACAAAGAAGACGGAAAAGGTGGAATGGATCTGTATTTCTCCACTATCAAAAACGACGGAAATCAATTTGGGAAAGTGAGAGCCGTGCCAAAAGTCAATACCATTGATAATGATTTGGCACCCTGGTACGATTCTGAAAAGCAACGACTCTACTTTGCTTCCTCCTGGTGGGATGGTTTCGGTGGTTACGATGTTCATTTTTCACCGATGGTCAACGGAAATTTTGCCGAACCGGTAAATGTGGGGCTTCCGTTCAACAGCCCGGCCAATGACTTGTATTACTTCGAAAAAGGCGATTCGGTATTTGTTTCAAGTAATCGTTTGGGGGTTCAATACGCGAAGAATCCGACGTGCTGCAGCGACATTTTCGCTTACGCTCCGCCGGTTGTGATCATTCCCGAAACCAAACGCGAAACGCTCATCGATCTCAATAAACGATTGCCGGTAACCTTGTATTTCCACAACGACGTTCCCGATCCGCGCTCGCATGAAACCACAACCAAAGTCAACTACACAAATAGCTACGACGATTATGTGGGTATGATTCCGGAATACAAAAAGGAATATGCCAAAGGATTGTCGGGCGATCGTGTAACCGAAGCAGAAGAAGACATCGAGAGTTTCTTCATCGAATACGTTGAACAAGGTGTGCGCGATTTGGAATTATTCAAAAGCTTACTGTACGAAGAACTCGAAAAAGGATTCCGAATCCGCATCAGTGTGCGAGGTTTTGCGAGTCCGTTGGCAAAAACAGATTACAACGTGGCACTCACCAAACGACGAATCGCTTCATTGGTCAATCACCTCAAAGCGTGCGACGGTGGAATATTCGCTCCGTATTTAGACGGAACCGCACTCAATGGCGGCAAGCTGGAAGTGGTCGGTGTTCCTTTCGGAGAATACACTGCCGACCAAATTACGAGCGACAATCCGAATGACTTGAAAAACTCGGTTTTCTCAAGAGCCGCTGCCATTGAACGGAAGATTGAAATTCAAAGTGTTAGTTACCTCGATACCGATAGTTTGTTCTTCTTGGTAGATGTGGAACCCACTTCCATTGTTTTAGGGAAAATTGCCACCAACGCGCCGCTAAACAAAACATTTTCGGTTTACAACACAAGTGGCAATCCGTTAACGTTGCAAAAAGTGGTGGTGCGCGATTCGCTGTTCCAAGCTCGTTTTAATCCGTTGATCGGTGTTTCCAAACGCTGTGAGATTACGATTTCTCCTGTAAAATCGTTGCCTACTGGCATTTTTTCATTGCCAATGGACCTGTACTTCGAAGGTTTTGAAAAACCGATTCGGGTGATGATTTTGGGAGAAGGAACTCCGCAATAAATCGGGTGTTGTGACAAATCCTATTGACCAAGCGCTCCTTTTTTTGGCGAAAAACTTCATGAAAGAAATATACCTCGATAGCATTTGCAAAGAGGTTGGTTTGTCCAAATTTCATTTTCACCGCCTGTTTAAGCAAGCTACTAATGAGACATTTCTGACTTACTTGCATCGCTTGCGGATGGAACACGCCACTCATTTATTGGCAATCTATCCCACTATTCAATTGATAGAAGTGGCGTTTGAAAGCGGTTATGCTACTCCAGCTGAATTTTCAAGAGTCTTCAAGAAAAAACACGGTATCTCAGCTTCCGAATACCGTAAAAAAAGACTTGCCCCGTCAACCGTCAATCCTTCTATTCGAAAAACAAATATTCCGATTGTCTACCAAAAACGAGTTACCATCCAAGTTCAGTCTTCTAATTTAATCCGAGAGAATCTTGCCAACCTATTTGATAAATTACTGGCTAAAAATACATCGGTGAATTCCTGCTTCGGCATTTTTATCGACGCGCCTATTCATCACCATCTTGAAAAATGCAGGTATTATGCCGGTTGGGAAATTCAAGCGGAACCCACCAAAAATTCGTTGACCTTCGAAATTGAAGACGGTTATTATACGTACCTGGATCTTCAAGGTGATTTTAACTCTGTAACAAATCAAATCATTCGGTTCAAAGAACAAGAAATCGATGCATCCGATTACGAAATTGCTTCATTCGTAGCCTTCGAGAAATTCGACCTGCCACGTCAAAACGACATGTTTGATTACTTTTCAACCAAGCGACGATTATATATCCGCATGAAAAGAAGATAGCAAGAATTGCTAAGTTTAACAAAAACGATGCGCTTACTTTTATCGAAAATTAAATCAATAAAAGATGCGTAAAGTAGTGCAATTCGGTGAAAACGTAGACGGTTATTCCATTCCGGTTTTAAATGAACGCGAAATTAGAGCCTCTTCGGGAATCTTGTTTTTATTCGCGTTTATAACGCTCATGCGAATCATTTTCAAATCTAACTTCACTGCCGCAAAATACTTTGTCGTTTTGTTTTTAATTGATTTCATAATCCGGGTATTCATCAATCCACGCTTTTCACCCACACTCATCATAGGCAGAATGATGGTGTATCGACAAACGCCCGAATACGTTGGCGCTCCTCAAAAAAAATTCGCTTGGAAAATTGGAATTACACTTAGTCTAATCATGTTTATTCTGCTGATTATCATGAACACCTATAGTGCTATTACCGGTATCATTTGTCTGATTTGTCTGATCTTTTTATTCTTTGAATCCGTTTTTGGTATTTGTCTTGGCTGTATTTTCTACCGATTGTTTTACAAGGAAAAAGCACAATACTGTCCCGGAGAAATTTGTGAAATCCAAGACAGAACCGATATTCAGCGAATCTCAGCCATTCAATGGATCGTTGTTGCAAGCTTTGCCATTTTAATAGTGATGCTCGTTCTTTTCGGGAAGCCACTTTTCACAGAACATCCAACTATTTTGTGGGAGAAATTCAAGTAAGAACTTCCGAAAAATCTATCCCACAAAAAAACAGGTGCAACAATCTGTTACACCTGTTATCTATCGTGGTTAGGCATTAATGAACCTTAGATATTCTCGAGATCTACTTGGCGCATTCCGCCAAAGAATTTCACGATTTTCTCACCGACTCCCGGCACTTCCACATGAATGATGTAAACACCGCTCGAAATCGGAATTCCTTTGTTGTTTTTCAAATCCCAATCAACCGAGGTGATCTGATTGTCCTTTTTAAACGTGCGAATCAACTTACCACTTACATTGTAAATGGTAACAGTACATTGATCGGGCAGGTTTGTGATTTTTACACGGTTATCCAAACGTGACCGCTCGTATTCCGAAAAAGCATAATACGGATTCGGAACCACATTGATGATATCCAATACACTTGCCAATTGTTCCTGACTTGCAGTTGTTGTTTTGATCGCATCCATGCTCCAGCCGTACATCGGTTTTCCACTATTCAGCCCAGTAGCAACACGATTTTTGTATTCCTTGTTCACATGCACATTAATCGTCACATCAGTTTCGCGCAAATCGTGCCCTTCGCTCAACACCGGATTGGCGATCCACATCAAACTTTCAAACAAATCACTGTACGATGCAGTAGTTGCAGTCTGGTATTGTTGGTAAACCCAATCATTCGTTCCGTCATAATAGGGTGCGGGTGTAAAAAAGGACCCGTTTCCAACTTCGGTTCCGAACACATAAATCGGATGCTGTCCCCCCATGACCGGAATACCGTTTTCGTCAACGATCTTATCGGTTGGGTTCCATTGCATATCGGCTCCGTTTTCACCTCCGAGGAAGGAATTTTCGCCAAATGCCAAATGCAATCGGGCTCCCGTTTCCAAATCGATCGCATAACCCGGAAACCAACTCATTCCTGAGGTTTGTGTTACTTCACTTGCGTTGTAACCCGGATCGCCCAACTTACGACCTGCTTTATCAACCGATGGTGATTTGCGCAATTCGCCAGGTTTACCACCGTTTACATTCAGCATTGCATCGCGCCCCAATTCAACCACCGCACAACGTGTCCATTTTGATCGATCATTGGTAATCACCAACTTGATGCTCGGCAAAAATGAAATACTCGCTCGGGCCCGCGATCCGGAATAGGATGCAAAACTGGCAGGATACGCCAACGGCATGAAGTCACACTGATATCCTGTTACCCGATGTGGAGCAATTCCACCTCCGAGCAATTTACTGTACTGCTCTTTCGGGTCTTTCCCCACTTCATCCCTGTAACAGCAAGGATTCAAGTAATCTGCAGGTAAAGGATCACATTCTGTGGCCTGGTCCGGCGAAAAGGTTCCGGTTCTGATCCAGTTGGTAGGAAAAAGCTGCGCATCATCCTGCACAAATCGCAACCATCGTTTCGACGAATCGGCAAACTCATACGAAGAGGAAATAGGATCGGTATACTTTGATGCTTCGTTACCACCATTTCCATTAAAATAATATTGCTGCTGATAAATTTGCACCGAAACACCCCATTTCGGGATCAATTGTTCGTTGTCCATCGCAATGGTGGTTTCTGAACTTGCCGAGTCAATAAAATCTCCACCTTTTTCATCGTAATGGTAAATCACCCAAGATGCAGTGTCGATATCCGTATAATCACGGAATTTGCACTGAAAATAACCTCCCGCCAGATTCAACGGATCAATTACTTTAATGTTGATTGGTCCACCACCATAATCGTATTCCGGATCTTCTTTGTAACCGTTGGCAACAATTTCATCTTCTGAAGCTGCCGTCAATCGCAAGGCGTTGTTTCCGTTTCCGAAGCCGTCGAGTCGGGTAATGCGCGGTGTTTGTCCGTAAGTTGCCGCTTGAATGGTGCCACCCAATTCAGGAGAAGGATTATGTGGAGTAGCCGAAGTTCCAACCAAAGGCGTACCATCTACATTGATGCGTGAGCGCAAATAAGGTTTTTTCTGACCGTCGAGTTTCGTAGCGTCGTTCGGATCATAATCCTTGTAATTATTGTACCCGTAGGCAACAGCGATGTAATAATAGTTTTTGTGATTCACCAATGTACGCGAACCGCTGGCAAATAAATCTTCGGTAATGCGGAAGGTATGTTTGATTCCTTCATCGGCACCGTCTACTTTTTCTACCGGAATGGAAAACCCTAACTCTTCGTCGAATTCAAAATTCACCAAACGACCTACACCGTTTTTCACATCACATTGTGCCACCAAACGTGCTTTGGTTTCGTCTCCCAAATCAGATACCGATACTTCGTCGCTGCGCAATTGAAAGATTTGATATCCTTCAAAACGGTAGAAACGGTCTGTATAACTGGGGTTGATGTTGATGATATCTTCTTCAATGTAATCTTCGGGGGTTTGTTGGTAATTGTTTGACGTTCCTTTCGGATTATTCAACATCAAAATCAATTCATTGTTCAATTCTTGAATAGTCAAAACCGGTGCATGAGGCGGTTCAACAATTCGGAAACAGTTATCAAACAACGCTTGCGCTTTGGTATCCGCCACTTTTAAAGCATCAACCGACGCAAAAATACTTCCTTCATTACTGCGAGCATACACAATTCCAACAGTAATGTTGTTCACCGCTCCCGGACGCAATGTAAACGGACCGGCCGATTGCACAAAACGACGGTCTCCGGATTGATTACTGGCTCCACCGTTTCCTAGCGGATCTACTTCCGACCAATCAAATCCGGGATCAATCCCATGCGTTCCCCAATCAAACGGATCGGAATCTGCAGGAAACATATAATCAGCAGGAATTCCACCTTGTGAAGAACCGATTCCGGTATTACCATAAACCATTTCATCGCCGAAACGCCACAATCCTTGCATATAATTGTAGTATTGTGCCGCACTTTCCGGATCTGATTGTGCCACATTTTGGTTGCCGGCTCCGGTGTAGTACGCAAAACGGCGCATTCCGAAACGTTCGTTGTCTACAATCTGATCGCCATAACCGATTCCCAATCCCGGATACACAATTCCACCTGCCGCAATTGCAGCAGCCGTTCGTAACGATGAATCTCCTGTTGTAATCAACGGATTATCTACTCCGTCAGGATCTTGATACGGTCCTTCAAAAAAGTCAATCCCAATCGCTGGCGGATTTTGTCCATACCCGATTCTACCCGATTGATTTTCATCATTGAGATCACCGTTGTAAATATATCCCAACCCACGGCTCACGTCACAACCAACGTAATCATCGGCATTTCCACCTAAATCAACATCGGCATATTGCGAAAAATAGGTGTCATACAACGTTTGCGTTCCACGGTTGATGAGTTCATAATTAAAGAAGGTCATTTTATTGATCTCATCGTCGGTCGCAAACGAGAAGGCTTGTGCTCTGATCTCCATTCCGATAGTCGATCCACCGGTTTCTGTATGAATATTTCCTTTGTCGTTGAAGACCCACCAATGCGTTTCGTCACCAAACAACGAAATTCTCCTATCGGTACCACATATAATATCATTGCGCCCCAGAATGTCATCATACCAAGGATAATCGCCATCACCAGCATCATAAATTAAATCTTCGTTACGATCAAAATATGGCGCCAGAAATGGATCTTGATTCAAGGTTGTATTGCCATTTCCAGGCCAAGCCACAATCCGCGCCATAATCTCATTATTGGGCTTTTCAACATCTTCACAATCTTCAAAATCAGGATTGTTAACGTTTGGATTATGACACTCCCACCATCGAATAAAAGCAATTACTTCCGCCTTGCGAATGGTAAAAATATTGTCATAAGTGGCACACACCATCGGGTCCACGTTGGCATCACCGAAATCGCGTCGTGTACTATCTCCCTGTGGAACCAAAGGAGAATAATTCCCACTTCCCAAACCTACGGTTAGCGGACCGGGCCAAAAATCGTTGCCATCCGATCTGAATTTCACGGCTGCCAGTTTTAATTGACCATTGACATCTGTACCTCCCATCCACAGTGATGCAGCATAAATAGCGGTCGCGTCTCCGGTTTTGGGCACTTTGTAAGTTGCCACATTATTGGCTCTATCCAGAAATAACAATCCGCCGGTTTCCAACTGACAACTGACATCGTTAAAATCCATCGTAAGCCGGTAGTTGGCCGGAGCACAATTCGCCCCACGTGTTTGAGCCACAGGTTTGTCGGAAATGCCTGATTTGCTTTTCCCTTGATCATCGTTATAACCGAGCACAGCGGTGACCGACAACAGGAATACCCCTGTTGTTACAAGTTGTAAAATCTTTCTCATAATCGTTTTCTTAGACTGATAGGTGAAGCTCGCCGGTGATCGATCAAAATTGCGAACCTCATAATTTATTTCAGGTTATTAGGAAGAACGTAGCCAACTTAAAAGTGGTTGGGGAAAAGTTGAAAATCGGTATTTAACCTGAGTTCGACAAAAGCTGTCTGATTTCTCTTTTTAACGGTTACGAACGGCTTCCGCACAAAATAGTATCTTTGTGACATTAACAATTTATGCATGTCAGAAGCAACTACAGTAGTTCCTACAAAACGTCCACGGCTAAAATTCATTGATATGGCGCGTTCAATCGCCATTTTGCTGATGCTTGAAGGACATTTTGTGCACGATTCGCTCGATCCTGCATACATTGATCCCAACCACCCAGTTTATGCAACTTGGTTATTCATTCGCGGATTTACTTCTCCGATCTTTTTGACGGTAACAGGATTGATTTTCGTGTACCTGATGCTCATGGATCGTAATCAACCCTACACCAAAAACATTCGCGTTAGAAAAGGAGCTGTTCGGGCCGTAGAATTACTGTTTTGGGGATATTTATTACAGCCGAAAGCATTTCACGTACTTCAATGCATCGGAATGGGAATAGGGATGATTTTGTTGATTTTCGGGTTATACAAACTCATTAAACGCATTCCGCTTTGGATCTATTTTCTGGTGGCCGGTATGACGCTTTTCTTTTTCGGAATGGAACTCAACATGTTACCACCCGGGGAAGGCTGGCCCAAAAACGCCCCAGATTTTGTGCAAAACATGTTTCACGGACCAAGTAATCGAGCTATTTTCCCGATTGTTCCCAACATGGGTTTCACCATGATTGGTGGTATGATCGGTTGTTGGTTACATGATTTCAGTAAACACGTTCAACGCTGGCGATTTGCCTTCATTTTTATTGCCATCGGAGCACTTTGCTTCTTTCTAACCGACCAGATTTTAGGTACGGTTGATTGGTTGGTTTCTTCAGTTGTAGGAGATATCAGATTCAAGAACATCACCATGAACTGGATCATGTACAAAGTTGGTATGGTCTTTATGGTACTTGGTGTATTGATGATTGTAGAAAAATTGATCGGTGAAGTAAAACAAAACCTGTTTCTGAAAATAGGGCAAAACACGCTTTCCATTTACATTGTGCACATGATTGTATTGTACGGAGCCATTACCGGTTTTGGACTAAATCTCTTGTTTAGCCAAAGCCTCACTCCTTACGAAGCTGCTTTAGGAGCCGTATTATTTATCATTTTGTTTATTGTATTTACCCGCTACATAGATCCTCTGCGAGCAATTTATAATAAAATATTAGCCACAGTTTTACCTTGGAAACGTCCAAAATCAGTATAGTAGATTACCAATGAAACGCATTCTATCACTCTTCGTTCTTTTTATTTGTGCTCAAACAGCTTTTTCGCAGCAACTCAATGTTGTCTTTATCGGGAATAGTTATACGCATTACAACAACATGCCTAAGATTTTTGAGCACCTTGCCAAATCGAAAGGTAAAGATGTATACGCCGATTCTATTGCTGTAAGCGGAAGTACGCTCAAAGGGCATACAGAACGTGAATCTACGTTTAAGAAAATCAAATCACGCAAGTGGGATGTCGTTTTCATTCAAGGATTTAGTCGTGAATTGGCGCAAGATTCATTGACCATTGCTACCGAGACCATTCCCTATGCAAAAATGCTGATCGACAGCGTGCAACGATACAACCCTTGCGCAAGCATCTATTTTTACATGACCTGGGGCTATGCCGACGGTTACGCATTCGATGAACGTAACAATACCTACGAAAAAATGCAGGAGAATGTAAAGCGAGGTTATTTTCAGATGAGCCGTGTCTTTAAATTCCCCATTGCTCCTGTTGGAATGGTGTGGCAGCAAGTGCGCGAATTGCATCCGGAAATCAACCTCTACGTCCCCGACAAAGAACACCCAAACCCAAGTGGAAGTTTCATCGCTGCTTGTACGTTCTATGCCTGTATTTTTAAAGAAAGTCCAAGTGGCGGAACAGCTCCTGAACGTGTCAGTTTATCCGTGATTTCGCCCATCGAACGCGTTGCTGAAAAAGTGGTGCTGAACAATATGGAAATCTACAACCTGGATACGATTCAGCATCCGGCACTTGAAATTCCACCGGTACTTAATTTCGATATTGCCGAAACGTGGACCAATATCATCATTAGTAATAAAACGAAGAATTGTCCGGATGTTAAATGGGATTTCGGCGATGGTGGAACTTCTCGTAAAGTTAGCCCGAAACATTACTACAAAAAATCGGGAACTTACACGGTAACGCTCAACGTGTATAAAAACTGCCAGCATTACATTCTCAAAAAACGAATTACCGTTTCAAAAGAAGACAAATACGCTACCAGCAAACCGAAGCCTAAGAAAAAACCAACCGATAAGAAATGAGTTAGTAGTTTTATAAGTTCAACTTACAAAATTCACTAACTGAAAAACTTTTCAACTCCATTATAAAACAAAAAAGGACCTCGTTTCTGAGATCCTTGATTGAATAGTATTTCTTGTTTTTAAGCTTGTCGAATTCGTTCAGCAATTTCGCTTAGTTCTTCAGCGCTCAATGAAAGCTTTTCCTGCGCGAAATTCATATCACTAACCTGATTCATCGGAATAAGGTGAATGTGCGCGTGAGGCACTTCTAAACCAATTACAGACACACCGATCTTCTTGCAAGGGAATGCAATTTTGATTTTATGCGCAACCGATTTGGAAAACACCATCATTTCTCCTAACAAATCATCTTCCATATCAAAGATGTAATCTACCTCTGTTTTCGGGATCACCAACACGTGACCTTTACGCAATGGAAGAATATCTAGAAATGCTAAAAAACGATCGTTTTCTGCTACTTTATGGCAAGGAATTTCACCTGCTACAATTCTGGAAAAAAGCGTTGCCATTAACGTGTAATATCAACTATTTCAAATTGCATCGTTCCGTTCGGAGTTTGAATATCAGCGATATCACCAACCTTCTTACCCAATAAACCTCTACCGATAGGAGAATCGACCGAAATCTTCTTTGCTTTCAAATCAGCCTCACTTTCGGCAACCAAGGTATATTGCATTTCCATTCCATTCGAAACATTTTTAATGGAAACAGTAGAAAGGATAAATGCTTTGGAATTATCGATCGTTGAATTATCAATCACACGAGCTTTCGAAATCAGTTCTTCCATTTTGGAAATCTTCATTTCCAATAATCCCTGAGCTTCTTTTGCTGCATCGTATTCGGCGTTCTCAGACAAATCACCTTTATCTCTGGCCTCTGCTATTTGCTCGGAAATCATCGGACGTTGCACCGACTTCATATCGTACAATTCGTCTTTCAATTTCTTTAAACCTTCTTCTGTATAATAAGCAAATTCTGACATAATCAATTAACTTTTGTTCAGCTATATATAACAACAAGAGAGCCCATTGGACTCTCCTGTTAAGCAAATATAACTTTTTCTGGTATTATTTCAAACTGATTGTCACACCAAATGTATGAACAACCCCAAATTTACCGGCCAAACGCATAGCGTATTGAAGACCTAAAGCAGATTTGTTTTTACCTACCAACGCATCTGCAGAAAACCCTGCCGTCAATCCTGACATTGCGTTTGCTTGATTGTCTACGCTGTACATTTTACGTTCGATCACATAACCTGCGCGTACGTTAAATGCAGCTTTCTCTGTTGTCATTCCATAATCCAAACCGATACGGTATTGATCATATTGAAATGAGTTGGCAGAAAAACCTAATGCAGCAATCAACTTATTGTTTTCATTAAAGATGAAGTCGTATGATCCACCGATATTCAACAATGAAGGTAATTCGTAAGTAGCAGAACGTTGCTCTAAGGTTGCGATGTTTCCGTCATTCAAATAGTTGACTTCTGTAGACAAACCATCTCCTTTGTAACGCATAACCGGACCAACATTTTTCAATGCAATACCGAATTTAATTTGGTCTTGCTCACCTGTTACATAACGGATACCTGCATCAAATGCAATTCCGTTTGCTTTCAAGTTTGAAATGTTTTCACTGATTACTTTAAAGTTAATACCACCATAAATACTAGAAGAGAAACTACGAGCATAGCCTAAGTTAAACACATTCATTCGAGGACTAAAAACCCCGATTCCTCCTTCTGGCAATGCAACAGTAGTCACATCAATATCTCCAAAATTGAACGATTGAATGGAAACTGCGATAACACTAGATTCGGAAACGCGTTGTGCAATACCGGCACTACTCAAACCAATTCCAGCATTCCCCAACCAGTTAGTGTAGTCGAATTTGATTTGTGTTTTATCCGTAAATGCCAATCCGGCAATATTTGTAAACGTAGCTTCCAAACCATTCACGTGTGAAATACCAGCGTCACCAATAGCTGCACTTCGTCCCCACGGATTGATAAGCAACTGAGAAGCACCGGCAGAACCGACACGATCCTCATTCCCGGCGAAGAGCGCGGAGCAGCTTAACACTGCTCCGGCAACTGCCGTATATTTTAAGATTTTATTCATTCTTTTCATAGTCTTTGCTTAATGAAGTAAAGATTAAATATTCTCCAAATCGATCTGTCTCATTCCACCGAAGAACTTCACAATTTTCTCTCCTACACCCGGAACATCTACATGTATAATGTAAATACCACTCGAAATCGGAATTCCTTTTGCGTTCTTCAAATCCCAGTCAATAGAAGTCACTTGATTGTCCTTCTTGAACGTACGAATTAATTTACCGCTTACGTTGTAAATGGTAACCGTACACTGGTCAGGAAGATTCGTGATTTTAACACGGTTATCCAAACGTGTACGTTCGTACTCAGAGAATGCGTAATAAGGATTCGGAACAACATTGATGATGTCTAACACACTCGCCAATTGTTCTTGACTTGCTGTAGTTGTTTTGATATCATCCATACTCCATCCGTACATCGGTTTACCACCATTTTGACCTGTTGCAGTAAAGTTTTTGTACTCCTTGTTAACACGAGCTTTAATCGTTACCTCGGTTTCCAATATGTCATGTCCTTCTGTCAATACCGGATTGATAATCCAAGTAAGACTTTCAAACAAATCACCGTAAGCACTTGTAGTAGCCGTAGCATACTGATCGTAAACCCAGTCATTTGATCCGTCATAATACAAAGACGGTGTTGAGAAACTTCCGTAACCAACTTTGTAACCGTATACGTAGATCGGATGTTGACCTCCCATTACCGGAGTTCCATTGTTATCTACGATATCAGATGTTGGATTCCAGATCATATCAGCTCCGTTTTCACCACCCAAGAATGAGTTTTCACCAAAAGCCATGTGCAAACGAGCACCTGATTCAAGGTCAATGGCATAACCAGGGAACCAACCCATACCCATTGCTTGTGTTACCTCACTTGCGTTGTAACCTGCATCACCCAATTTCTTACCGTTTTTATCAACGGAAGCCGATTTGCGTAATTCACCCGGTTTACCACCACCAACATTCAAGTTAAGGTCACGTCCAAGTTCCACAATCACACAACGTGTCCATTTAGACTTGTCACTTGTGATGACAACATCAACACTTGGAAGGAACGAGATACTAGCTCTTGCTCTTGAACCGGAGAATGAAACGAAACTTGCAGGATAAGCCAATGGCATGAAATCACATTGGTAACCAGTTACACGGTGTGGAGCCATACCACCACCAAGTAACTTGCTGTATTGCTCTTTCGGATCTTTTCCAACCTCGTCTGTATAACAGCATGGGTTCAAATAATCATCCGGTAGCGGATCACATTCTGTTGTTTGATCAGGAGAATAAGTTCCTGTACGAATCCAGTTTGTAGGGAACGTAAGTGCGTCATCTGGTACGAAAGACAACCAACGTTTAGAAGAATCTGCAAAATCATATGAAGATGAGATAGGATCGGTAAACTTAGCAGCCTCATTACCTGAACCGGAAGGAACATAGTGCTGATTTTGGTAAATCTGAACCGAAACACCCCATTTAGGAATGATTTGCTCATTGTCATTTGCAATCGTAGTCTCAGATGTAGCAGAGTCAATAATACTTCCACCTTTTTGATCATAACGATAAATCACCCATGACGAAGTATCGATATCCGTATAATCACGGAATTTACATTCGAAATAACCACCAACTAAGTTCAATGGATCTACCACTTTAATGTTGATTGGTCCACCTCCGTAATCGTACTCAGGATCTTCCATGTAACCCGTAGAAAGGATTTCACTTGTGGAAGCTGTTGTCAATTCCAATGCATTGTTTCCGTTACCGAATCCATCCAAACGTGTAATGCGTGGCGTTTGACCATATGTAGCATTTTGAACAGTACCACCCAACCCAGGAGCAGGATTATGAGGTACCGCTGGCATAGCTAACAATGGTGTTCCGTCTGCATTAATACGAGAACGTAAGTAAGGCAATTTCTGACCATCCAATTTCGTTTGATCATTCGGATCGTAATCTTTAAAGTTGTTGTAACCATATGCTACTGCAATGTAGTAGTATGTCTTATGGTTTACCAACGTTCTTGATCCACTTGCGAACAAATCTTCAGTAAGACGGAATGTGTGACGAATACCTTTGTCTTCACCATCTACTTTCTCATCAGGAATAGAGAAGCCTAGTTCTTCGTCAAATTCGAAGTTCACCAAACGATCTACACCGTTTTTGACATCACATTGTGCTACCAAACGTGCTTTTGTTGCATCATTGATATCGGCAACAGTAGCCTCATCATTGATCATTTGGAAAATTTGATATCCTTCGAATCGGTAGAAACGATCTGTAAAGCTAGGGTCGATGTTGATTTTATCTTCCTCAATATACTGCTCGTTTTTGTTATTTGATTGTGAAGGGTTATCCAACATCAAAATCAACTCGTTATTCAACTCTTGAATCGTTAAAACAGGAGCGTGAGGCGGTTCCAAAATACGGAAACAGTTATCAAACAATGCTTGTGCTTTTGTATCGGCACGTTTCAATGCTTCAACTGATGCGAAGATACTTCCTTCATTACTACGAGCAAACACGATACCAACTGTAATGTTGTTTACCGCACCCGGACGCAATGTAAAAGGACCTGCAGATTGAACGAAACGACGGTCACCTGCTGGGTTACTTGCTCCACCATTTCCTTGAGGATCAAACTCTGACCAATCAAATCCCGGATCAATACCCGCTGTTCCCCAATGTAATGTATCAGAATCACCTGGGAACATATAGTTAGCCAAAATAGTTGTTACACCGGCAGATGGAGTAAATCCTGTACCACCATAGTAAGAGTTATCACCAAAACGCCAAGCACCTTTCATGTAGTTATAGAACTGAGCGGCACTACTTGGATCCGACTGAGATTGAGCAGCATTACTTGTGTAATATTTAAACAAACGCATACCGAAACGCTCATTATCAGAGATACCATCACCGTAACCGATACCCAAACCTTTGTATACGATACCTGTATCAGCAATTGCAGCAGCAACTGTTGGAGTAGTAACCACACCTGTATTAGGATCTGTTACAGGACCAACATTATCTCTACCATCAGGATCTTGGTAAGGACCTTCAAAGAAGTCAATTCCAAGTGATGGAGGATTTTGTCCGTAACCTGTTTTACCAGATTGTGTCTCATCATTCAAGTCACCATTGTAGATATAACCAAGTCCGCGTGTTACATCACATCCAACGTAGTCATCACTGTAGTTACCCAAATCACTATCTACATACTGAGCAAAGTAAGTGTTGTACAATGTTTGTGTACCACGGTTAATCAACTCATAGTTGTAGAATGTCATTTTGTTGATCTCATCATCGGTTGCAAACGAGAACGCTTGAGCTCTGATCTCCATACCAATCGGTTGACCACCAGATTCTGTATGTGCATTTCCTTTGTCGTTGAATACCCACCAGTGTGTATCATCACCGAACAATGAAATACGACGGTCAACACCACATTGAATATCATCACGACCTAAAATGTCATCATACCAAGGGTAATCACCATCCAACGGATTGTAATACAAATCCTGGTTACGGTCATAATAAGGAGCCAAGAACGGGTCTTGGAACAATGTAATGTTTCCATTACCCGGCCATGCAGTAATACGCGCCAAGACTTCATTATCCGGAGCACTTACTTCTTCACACCCGTCAAAATTAGGGTTGAATGGGTTTGGATTGTTACACTCCCACCACGTGATAAATGCTACCACTTCAGCCTTACGAATCGAGAAAATGTTATCGTACGTTTGACATACTGAAGGGTCAACATTCGCATCACCATAATCATGAACAGTGTTGTCACCTTGCGGCACCAACGGATCATAGTTACCTGAACCGGCGTTTGTTGATAACGGACCAGGCCAGAAGTCGTTACCATCCTGACGGAAAGTAACCGCTGCCAATTTTAATTGTCCGTTGACATCTGTACCCCCCATCCATAGTGATGCCGCGTAGATCGCTGTTGCATCACCTGTTTTAGGAACACGGTACGTAGCCACACCGTTTGCACGGTCAAGGAACAAAAGTCCCCCAGTTTCCAACTGACAACTAACATCATTGAAGCTCATTGTCAGACGGTAGTTTGCAGGAGCACAATTGGCTCCACGCGTCTGAGCTACAGGTTTATCTTGAATCCCTGATTTGCTCTTACCGAAGTTTTCATTGTAACCAAAGACTGAGCTTATGGTAAACATTGCAACTCCTAGCGTTAAAAAATTTATTTTTCGTTTCATACAAGTTCATTTATTGTCTTAGAAATCAAACTTAACCCCTAAGCGAATTGTTCTTGGAGAACTAATATTAAAAGGATTTTGAACTTTCATTGCGTAATAATCTCTGAAAGACTGCTCATCCAATTGGTTTTGAATTGATGTTTGGTATTGTGCCGCAGCAAGATACCCATCATCGTTCCAGTTACCTGTCGCTCTGTAAACACCAAGAACGTTCATTTGGTTCAAAAGGTTGGTAGCACGAATGTAAACATTCAAGAAAGTTGTTTTTTTCTTTCCTTCTTTACCGAAATTGATGTTGAACGTACGGTCTAATTGGATATCCAAACGATACTGCCAAGGAAGACGTGAACCGTTTGTTGTCCCTGTCAAACCAGCGCTGTTTGGAGAAATTAATCCTTCACCTGTAATCGCATTTTGAGCAGAATAAGGATTTCCTGAATAGATGTTTGTCAAAACGTTCAAACCTGTGTTCTCGAAAATTTTAACATCACCAATCATTGGTCCGTTGTAGTCTGCACCTTCACCGTAACGGTAATCGATCGAGATCGCGAACGCGTGACGTTGGTCATACGAGTAAGGGAAGATATTTCTCAAGTTAGGAAGACCCGCGTTGATCAAACCTGCAGCAGATGTTGCATCAGATCCTGTACCGTCAGCAAACTGTAATGTATAAGCCGCTGTCATTCGGATATTTCCTGTACGACGCATATCGTAAGAAACAGTGATTCCTTTTACGGTACCGAAGTCACGGTTACCATAAGTTTTGTATGTATTCGGATAAGCTTCAAACACATTGATCAACTGAACGTTGTTACGTTGCTCACGGTAGAACGCTGAAATCTTCAAGGAAGATGTTTTCGTTAATACCTGTTGGAAACCAAGTTCGTAATCAACTGTTTTTTCCGGTAACAAGTTCGGGTTGTTGATCACATTTGAACGTGATTCAATGAATTGATAATCGATCGGATTGAAACGTGAAGCTGTTGTAGGACGTTTTGTCAATACATCATAGTGAGCAAAGAAAGACGCCTCATCAGAGATCGGGAATGAGAATGCGATACGTGGCATCACATTGATTTGCGGTTTGTAATCTTCAAACGCATCAGAAGAAATCGTTTGAGTTGCAGCCGCACCCGGAGTTTTCAACCATGGAGAAATACCAGCAGCGCCACGAATTGTTTTCGGATCTTCCGTAACAATACCGTTTGCATCATACCATGTATCACCATCACGGAAACCGTTAATTTGAGTAGGATTATTTACATCATTTACGTAAACAGTCGCCTCATCGGAAATAGACTCAGGAATAACAACCCAGTCATATGTGTTTGGATCGGAAGTTGCTTTAGCACGTGCCTCAGAAACATTGTTTGCCGTATACAACAAGTACTTATCTTTCAATACAGGTTGGTTGGCATCAAATACATCCACACGTACACCTACGTTGAATACGATATCGTTGAAGGCAAATTTATCCATT